>Ga0315332_10000121_pt1 | contig 27628 bp, 14 predicted proteins | sample M110034915metaG_FD_203455 | JGI IMG/M metagenome (GOLD analysis project Ga0315332, IMG submission 203455) | Ammonia-oxidizing marine archaeal communities from Monterey Bay, California, United States - M1 100m 34915 | ecosystem: Environmental > Aquatic > Marine > Intertidal zone | place: USA...
ACATAATTTGCCCCCATCTGTTGTAAACTTTAAAGTCTACACATTCATTTAACCTGCCAGGGACAACAACTTCAAATAGTTCATTGTTTCCATCACCGTTTGGTGTAAAGACATTAGGTATTTCAATATTAAAGTAATCTTCAAAGCTTAAGCTATTGTCGGTAAAGAATGCAGTGTCCACACAACCGTCTATGTTAACAATGGAAAGATTAGCCCAGAAGCTACTAGAGAAATCAAAGATGTGTTCTACAAAATCTAGGGTAGAGGTGTCTCCATCACTAAAATTCCAAAGAACATCAACATCAGGGTTTGAAGTGTTGGTGAACTCAACTACTACGCCCTCACAACCCGGTTCAAAGAAAGTGTCAAAAGAAGCTATATCACTGGATATTTCAATGGTAATGTCAGCCTCATCTATACAACCTTGACTATCGGTAGCAGTAACCGTATAGGTTGTAGTGCTGTTAGGTGTAGCCATTGGATTAATGATGTTCGGGTCATTTAATCCTGCTGTAGGAGACCAGCTAAAAGAGATTGCGGGTTCACCAAATACGTTAAGCTGAACACTGTCGCCAAGGCAAATGAGCTCATCATCTACTGTATGAATCATAAATACAACGATGTAAACACTATCAGTGGCAACACAGTTGTTAGAGTCTGTGATTACAACAGTAAAGAGCATGGAAGTATCGGGGGAAGCTATTGGATTAGCTAAAGTGTCATCATCTAAAAATGCGCTAGGAGACCAAAGGTAAGTTTGACCACCTGTAGCATTTAGCTGTGTACTGGTGTTTTCACAAATATTAGCATTAAAACCAGCATCGGCATTAGGTAGAGAGTTTACAATAACAATAACGGTATCTGTATTGACGCAACCATGAATGTCTGTTCCTTGGGCAACATAGCTAGTGGTGTCACTTGGGTTAGCAGTTGGATCTGCAATGGTAGGATTGGTTAGTCCTGTAGTCGGTGTCCATAAGTAGCTGTCTCCGCCAGAAGCGTTAAGCTGAGTATTGGTTCCCACACAGATTTCTACATCGTCACCCGCATCTATAGTGGGTAGCGATCGAACAAAGATATTAACGGTGTCAAAGTTGACACAGCCATTAGCATCAGTTCCTTCAAGGAAATAGTCCATTGTTACAGTAGGGTTAGCAAGAGGGAAAGGAATGTTGATTGCAGTTAAACTATCTGAAGGCGACCACAAGTAGTTAATGGCACCTGTTCCGATGAGTTGAGCGGCAGAGCCAATACAAATGGTGTCATCTGCACCAGCGCTTACATTGGGCAATTGATTAATGTTTATTGTAACAGAGTCGTTGTTAATGCATCCATTAGAGTCGGTAACTTCCACAAAGTATTCAGTAGCTAAAGCAGGCCAAACAATAGGATTAAAGAGAGTAGAGTCAGAGATGCTGTCATTAGGAGACCAAGCATAAATGTCACCCCCAGTGGCTATTAGGCCAATGGAGTCGCCAATACAAATGTCAACGTTAGTTCCTGCATCAACAGTAGGAAGCGGATTAACAATTACCGTAACAGTGTCTGTTCCTACACAAGCATTGACATCTGTTATGGTAACAATGTAATCGGTTGTGTCTGTAGGGAATGCTTGAGGGTTAAAAATAGTATCGTCAGTAAGTGTAGCAGCAGGAATCCATAAGAAATCTATACCACCAGAAGCACTCAGCTGAGCAGTGTCACCAATACAAATTTGAACATCTAAACCTGCATTTGGTACAGTGTTAGGATGGATATCAACAAAAACAGAGTCTAATCCTGTACATGTGTCGTTAGAGGTAAGAACATAGAACATGGTAGGTACACTAGGTGAAACCATTGGATTAGCAAGCGTAGAGTTGTTAACAAGAGCTGCAGGAGACCACTGATAGGTAGTTCCATTAACAGCAGTAGGATTACCTCCAATGGCAATGCTGTCAGCAAAGCAAATGATGGTGTCGTTACCCGCTTGTGTAGGAACGGTTTGGTTCACAAAGACGGTCATGGTATCGTAGTTAATACAACCAAAAGCGGAGATCACTTCTACTTGATAGGTTACCGTATCGGTAAGGGTGGCAATTGGGTCAGCTATATTTGGGTTAGTAAGTCCAGTTACTGGAAACCAGGTATATGTAACACCACCAGAAGCATTTAGCTGAATGTCATCTCCAGGACAAATCCACTCATCATCACCAGCATCAGCAAGTGGAAGTGGGTTTACATTAACAGCAATGGTGTCAGTAGAAATACATCCTAGTGCATCTGCACCAGTTACAACATAGACAGTAGTGTCTGTAGGCCAAGCAAGAGGGTCAGCAATGTTATTAGCGCTCAGGCTGTCAGCAGGAGACCATGTATAATTTACAGCACCAGCAGCAGTAAGCTGAACAGTGTCGTTAATACAAATAGTTTGGTCATTACCAGCAGTTAAATTAGGCAGTGGTTGAACAGTAACAGTTGTGGTAATGGTATCGTTACATCCATTAAGGTCACTAACAATCACTTGATAAGTGGTAGTAGCAGTAGGCCAAACAAGAGGGTTGCTAATAAAAGGATCTGAAAGGGAATCGGTAGGAGACCACTCGTAGTTGGATCCTCCACTTGCAATCAGCTGTATTGTGTCTCCAATGCAAATAGTGGTGTCATTTGAAACAGACGCAGTAGGTAAGGAGTTAATGCTAACATCAACACTGTCGATATTAATACAAGCATTTAAATCTGTACCAACAACAAAATAAGTAGTGTTAACACTAGGTGAGGCCATTGGGTTACTAATAGTGGAATTACTTAAAGATCCTGCAGGTGTCCAGACATAGGTGTCTGCACCAGTAGCTTGTAATTGAGTAGAATCTCCAAGGCAAATAGAAGCAGGTAGTCCAGCGTCAACAACGGGTAAATTATTAACCACCACATCAACAGTATCAGTGTTAAAGCAGCTATTTAAATCTGTACCAGTAACAATGTAAGAAGTAGAAACTGTAGGTAAAGCAAGAGGGTTAGCGATGTTGGAGGCACTTAAACTAGAAGATGGAGCCCATAAATAGGTATTTGCACCAGAAGCAAGTAATTGCGTAGTGTCACCAATACAAATGGTGTCATCTAAGCCAGCATCAATAACAGGTAACGAATTTACTGTAATAGTTATTTGAGCATTGTCGAAACATAATCCTGTATTTCCAGTAACAAAAAACGTTTCTGTAGCAATTGGACAAGCAATAGGGTTAAATATTGAAGTGTCAGATAAACTTGAGGATGGATCCCAAACAACATTAGATGCTCCATTTGCAGTAATTGTAATGCAATCTCCTTCACAAATTGTAGTATCATTAGAAACTACTAGACTAATAATAGGATCTACAGTAACTTTAATGGAATCTATAGACGTACAACCAAAAGCATCTGTAAGAATAATTTGATAGTATGTTGTTGTTGTTGGAAATGCAGAGGGGTTTGATATTGTTGAATCGGTTAATGTTAGTCCAGGAGTCCAATCAATAGCTCCAGATGTAACATTGGCATTGATTTGAACATTACTTCCTTCGCAAATTGAGGTGTCATTCCCAGCATTTGCATCAGGGATGTTTACAAAAATTGTTACTGAGTCAAAACCAAAACAACCTCCGCCAATGTCTATGGTAAGATTGTATGTTGTTGTGTCTGAAGGGAAAACAAAGGGTGTTAACGTATTTTGATTTATGATTGAATCTATTGGATTCCATTGAGCTGTGAAACCAGGATTAGCATTTGTTGATGCGTTCAATTGAATGGAATCTCCAAAACAAATAGTCGAATTATTTCCCGCTTCAACAAAAGGAGCAGGAGTAATTGTAACATCTTTTGTGATTGGTTGTGAGCTACATCCAAATTGATTAGTTGCAGATAATGAAATAGTGCCAGTTCCAACCCCTGTCCATTGAATATCCACAGAACTACCATTGTTTTGAGTTATTGTGCCGTTAGAAACAGACCAATCGTAAGTTGTATTTGTAAGTGCTTGGGTAGAATAGGTGCCAACAGAAAATTGACATAAGACATCGGGTCCAATAATGGTATCAGGAGGAGGAACCTCAGTTACAGTGATTTGATATACCTCATTTGTTGTTTTAGGAGGGCATCCATTATCAACAACTGATACTTGAAATTGGTACGGGAGAGGTTGAGCTTGATTACAACCAGTAGTCCAACAAAATTCTGTTGTAACAGTGTCTAAACCAAAGACTGGGCCATTAATTGTTGCGGAAGGGTTTACTATTGTATTGTCAAAAATAGCTCCAGATGCAGTTAAAGTTAAGCTGTCATTGTTAGGGTCTTGAAATCCAAATTCAAAGCATAGTGTTTCACCAGCTTCAACAGAAAAATTATTAAGTGTTGTTCCCGCTTGAGGGTCAATGTTTGGTGCAGGGTTTGCAGGGCAGTTTAGTACTAATAATTGTAAATCTCGTCTAGTTATACCTATTAAATTGCCGTTTCTATATTCTTTTATTTCAACAGCAACAACATAATCACCAGTTGCAGGGGGGAAATATGTTGACAATCCAGTACTAGCATTAATTGTTGATACACCACCAACTCCAAAGGGTTGAGCTAAGCTATATCCAGCAACGTAAGTGACATTGTTTATTGGCCAGTTCATTGTTGGGTTAGGAGGATTGGGAGCAGGGTTTGTAGCAGATGATTGGTCTGCATCGTAAGGGTGAACAAAACTAAACACTAATTCATCTCCATCAGGATCAAATGCTGTGTTTAAAATAGTAGTGGTGTCTCCAATACATAAAAATGGTATTGGGTCATCAGTAAATTGAGGAGATGAGTTTTCTAATAATGGTGGTGAAATATAGGCGTGAAATGTCATTGACTCCTGGGTAACTAAATTAACAATGCTGTTATTTCTACAGCACCTTTCATAAAGCACATGAAATCCTGTAAAATTTAAGGGTAAATTAACTATTCCTTCATAAACACCTTTGTAAATGCATGTAGATGCTCCAACAGAACACCCCCCAGGAAGATTAGGCTCTATTATTGTTGAATCTATAAGTGTTATGTCTAAATCAAGAAGCCATGATTTATCAATGCCAGCTAATGGGTCATTTTGAATGTCGTGTTCATAAATTCCAACAGTTAAAATGGGTCCTTCTGGTTGAGGAACATTTGAACCTGGACCACAGTTTGTGTAAGTTACTAAAATGATTTTAAACTGAAATTCATTTGATGCAGTAACTCCCAAAAATTCATAACCTAAACTTCCCCCAATTAAATGTGTAGCATGGCTAGGAAGGCTAACGAAAATTGAAATTAAAAAAGAAAAAAGAAATAAATATTTTTTCATTTTATTGAATAATAAATTTTTTGATTCCCTTAAATCCACTATTGTTAATTACTTCAATTAAATAAGTCCCATTACTTAAAGCTGTTAAATTTAATATGGTTATTTGATTATTATTTAAAGATGATTCTGAATGTACCAGCTCTCCAATTAAATTGTATACGTTAATTTGACGCAGATCAGAGTTGTCAGTTTTTAAATAAACTGTACCATTTGAGGGGTTGGGATATAGATTGAAATTTATTTTATTTAACTCTAAGACTCCAACTGTACAGCCTATAACTGGCCCGGTCCACCCACTTAAAGAACTTCCACAATCTGCTTGAACATAAAACTCATAACAAGTTCCTCCTAAAGGTATAGCAATGATTCTAGGTTTAGTTGATGTAGCTAATGTGTTACCAAAGCCTAGGTTAAATCCAGTTGGGCCATATTCTATGTTCCAATTAGTTTCTGTTCCACCTGTGTCCCAATCAACTTCTGCATTTCCAAATGAATCGACAGAAACAGAAAGATTGGTAGGGTTTGGACATGTTGTGTCATTTACAATTATTGCATAATCTTCAACTTGACCTCTTATCATATCTGTACATGCATCAAAATTGTTACCTACTTCATCAGAAGAAATTCGCATTCTAATTGGAGTCATTAAGGGAATATTATTGGGGATAGTAATGTTTGCTGTTGGATTGTAAGAATTTAATGATTCAAGAAAAAGTTCACTATTGTCAAAAGTTCCGTCATTGTTAACGTCAATCCAAACTTTAGTATCTTGAGGGTTATCTGGTCCTGTTGTAATTGATAATTGGTAAGAATCTCCCATATCTACATATGTCTGAAATTCACAAGAATAATCTTGATAACCATCATATCCATCCAAAGTAGGATTAACGATGGTATTAAAAATAACTTTTAAAATTCCATATTTGCAGCAATATCCTAAAGTAGGTGGAGAACAACTTGCAGAGACAACTGAATTGCTTGTTGCAACTTGAATATACCCTGGTAAATTTATTGTGTCACTTCCATATTGATTTGTAGCAATAAGTTGAACATCGTAACTGCCGTCTACAGTATATGTATGAGATGGGTTTTGTGCAACAGAAGTTGAACCATCACCGAAATCCCATGCCCAAGCAAATGGTGCATTTGTGGAAATATCAGTAAAATTAACTAATCCATTACATGTGTAATTAATGTCACTATTAATATTTGCTATTGGTGGAGTGGTATCTTGGAAAACAAAAATAGTGTAATCTTCAGCCTGACCATATTCGGGATCTGTACATGGATCTACTTGAGGACTTAAATCATAATCTGCAATTACTCTCATTCTTAATGGAATGTTTAAAACAGAATTAGATGGTATTAGAATGTTTCCTGTAGTAGATGTTGAGCTTGAATTTCGTATCACTTCTTCAGCGTTTGAAAAACTACCATCATTATTAAAATCTATCCAAACAGCACATTGATGAGTTGTAGGTGAATTATGTGAGATTGATATAGGGTAAGTTAAACCGACATATAAACCGGTAGAATCACATGTGAAATCAGAATAGCCCTCAATTGCATTTCCGGAATTAACATTTAAATTATTCAAAGTGACATTTGTTATTCCGAATCCAAGTGTTCCATTTTGAGTAGCTGGAATACACGATGGGTTTGCAGGGCTGAACCCTCCAAGATTAACTGTAATGAAGTTGTTTTGGGTTAATGAATTTGAACCATTAGAGTTGGTGGCTTGTAAAGTAACTGAATATGTTCCGGAGGAGGTGTATGTATGTATAGGGTTTTGATCAGTTGATGTGTTACCATCGCCAAAATCCCAAAGCCAAGATGAAGGGCTGTTTGTAGATAAATCGTTAAAATTTACAGTTCCTGAGCATGTTGTTAAAGAGTTGGAATTGAAATCAACTCCAGGAGGGGTGTTTGGATCTTGCCATTCAATCTTAATGTTGGGTCGGTCAAAATGGTCTTCATTGGTCCAAGTACTGTTGCAAACATTTGCATTGTCTGATCTTCTTACACATGTGCTTTTATATCCGTAAGTAGACATATTCATAATTGCGTTTCCTGGAAATGACCAGCTAGAATTGTTGAAGCAGGTTTCAATAATTATGTTTGAAGATCCATCCCAAAAGAAAGGAGTTGAAAAATCGTGTAAATTCCAACCATTTATATCTGAATATGATTGGGGACCACTAACAGTATTAAGTCCATTTTGTATACCTGCACTTAAGTCTGGATCTGTAGTTAATTTAATACTAACTTGAAAATCGTCCAAACTTGTTGTAGCTGCTTCATAAACATCAAAACTAATGCTGTAAATATCTCCAGCGCTCATTCCTGATGCTACAAGTTCTGATGCTTGAATTAAAAATTGATTTTTAGCTCCCCAAAACCAATTACCATACGGAGATGGATATGTTCCTGCAGAATTTCTAACAGAATCAGTTCCAATGGTGTGGAAACTTGTTTGAGAATAAGTTTGAAAACTTAATAAAACAAAGATGTAAGGGATTAATTTTTTCAGGGTTTTCATTTTATAGATTCTTGATTTGTCTAAATTAGATTTAAATAGTTTATTATTTTTCAGATGATAATTTTATCGGTTTCTATTTTAAATACATTATTTAATGTTTACTATTTCTAAGACTCAAATTTTGACTAAAGGTTGTAAGATAATAACAAAAAAGATATTTAAAACTTGTTTTTAATGTTTATTTCTTCATCAATTATCATTCCTAATTTAGTAATAATATTTTTTTCAACCTTATGTCCACCGTTAAATTTAATGTATCTAAAGTTTAGACCACTTATTTTTATGAAATCCAGTTCTTTATCTATTGTTTTGGAAGAATAAAATTCATCATTATTTCCAAATATAATTTTTGGGTTTAATGTATTTAGCTTTTTGCTATGTAATTTATAATCTATGTCCTCAGGTATTTTTCCGGAGAAGAGACTTAATGAATTCACTTGTAATTTACTTTTGCAAACCCACCTAACTGCAGTTGAAACACCTTGAGAAAACCCTAAAACATGAATAAAACAAGAGGGAGAGACCCTGTTTTTAATTTTTAAATAAACTTCATCTAAATAATTCACATAATCTTCAATTTCATTTAGTCTGTCTTGTTTAGTCATCCAAGATGCTCCCACTCTACCAGAAAAACCTTTAATATAAAATCGATGAAGTCCTTCTGGTGCTACTATTAATGTTTTTTCTGAAAATACAGGTGTAAACCATTCTAGAAAATATTCTGCTAGTTGTCCATAACCGTGACATATTATCCAGACTTGATTAATAGATTGACTAGGTTTTTGACTTGAATAATAACTAGCTTTTTTGGTAACTAAAATTTCATTTTTAATCATCATTGAAATTTGTTAATCTTTTTTTGTAAGCTAATAATTGGTTAATTAATAATTTAATTTCGTCTGAATTTAAATTCAATAACTTACTAAAAATTGGGGTAACTAAAATGATTTCTTCCTCAATTTTTTCAGGAGAGTAATAAAGTTTACTAGTCCTTCTTAAGAAAAAGTCTAATGGATAATATAAATTTTCTTCCATTATGCAGAAATGAGCTTCTGCTTCAACAATCGTATTGTATCGATTAGTTTTTAATAGTGTAATTATTTTTGTTAGTTGAGAGCCATAGTTGTGAAATAAATAATCTAATTCATTTGAATGAATTTCAATTTCTGCAAGTTTTTCCCTCAAGCGTGTTTTTACTTCATTTACATTTTCTTGATTAATATTTTTGCTTCCAGAAATTTTAATTTCTGAAGTATAACATTTCTCTGATCGGTCTAAATTATTAACGATTAAATCGACAACTTTTTTTGCCATTAGCCTATATCCAGTTAGCTTTCCTCCAGCAATGCTAATCATCTTATTTTGAGCAATAATTAATTCATCTTTTCTAGAAATTTCAGAAGTTTTTTTACCCTCTTCAAGAATTAATGGTCTTAGTCCAGTCCATGAAGAAATAACATTATTTAATTTTAATTTTGGAACATCAAAGCAGTTATTAACCGAATCTAAAATATAGGTAATGTCCTTGATGTTTGGTGTTGGTTCTTTTTTCTCACTTTTTTCATATAAAGTATCAGTAGTGCCTACGTAAGTACAGTTGTTTCTAGGAATTGCAAAACACATTCTTTTGTCTAATGTATCGAAGTATACTGGGTTTTTAATTGGAAGATTTTCGTGTTTTAGAACTATATGTACCCCCTTGGAAAGACAAATTTTTTCTTTTGAAATGCTATTGTTTTTTTTTCTAATATCATCTGTCCATGGTCCACTAGCATTAACAAGTTGTTTGCTCTTAAATTCAAAAGAAATATTGTTTACAGTATCATAAGCTTTTACATGGAAAATATTATTTGATTTTTTGATAGTCCTAACTTCTAAGTAGTTGTATGCTTCTGCATTAAAATTAATTGCAGTTTTAATTATTTCTAATGTTAGTCTTGCATCATCAGTTCTATATTCAGAATAAAAGCCAGCGCCAACTAATCCTTCTTTGTTTAAAGTAGGTTCTTTTAAAATGGTTTTGTTGAAATTAAAAATCTTTTTCCTTTCATTTTTTTTAACTCCAGCCAACCAGTCATACAGCTTAAGAGCAATTGATAATTGCCACTTTTTAAAAGTTCCATTCTTATATATAGGTAAAAGTAGTTTTTGTGGAACGATTAAATGAGGTGCATTATTGAAAACAATTGCTCTTTCCTTGCCAACTTTCCTTACTAAAGAGAATTCAAATTCTTTTAAATACCTTAACCCACCATGTATCAATTTTGTTGACCTACCTGAAGTTCCGGATGCGAAATCTTTTTTTTCTAGAAGTAAAGTATTCAAACCTCTTGAGGATGCATCTAAAAGAATACCGGCTCCTGTGATGCCTCCACCAATTACAATAAGATCAAAAAGTTGAGTTTGATTTTTATTAAGCGAATCAATTCTATCTAAAAAATTAAATGAATTTTTATTCATTATTGTTATGTAATTTGATAAGACATTGTATCGCTTTATCCCAATTAATTATTTTATTCTTAATTGCTTTTAAATCTTTTTCGGGTTGAAATGTTCTTTCAATTTTGTGATTGTTTTTAAGTGATTTAACATCGTAATAACCAGTTTTAATTCCCGCAAGATATGCTGCTCCAAGTGCAGTAGATTCAATTGTTTTTGGACGCTTAACTTGAGCATTTAATATGTCTGATTGAAATTGCATTAAAAAGTCGTTAATGCAAGCGCCACCATCAACAGCCAGTGTATTTAAATTTAATTCAGCATCTTTTTCCATTGCAACAATAACGTCTCTAGTTTGAAAGGCGAGAGATTCTAGTGTTGCTTTGCATAAATCATTAATTCCAATGTCCCTAGTAAGACCAAATATTCCCCCTTTAACATTCATGTCCCAATAAGGTGCTCCTAAACCTGCAAATGCGGGAACGAAAACTAAATCATCAGCTTTACTATTCATTGCATTGTCTTGAGTTTCACTAGCAGATGAAATGATTTTTAAACCATCTCTTAGCCACTGAATTGCAGCACCTGCAATAAAAACACTTCCTTCAAGTGCATAGGTTACTTTTCCATCAAGAGACCATGCAACGGTAGTAAGCAGTCCATTAGTACTCTCAATAGCATTTGGCCCAGTATTCATTAACATAAAACAACCAGTTCCATAGGTGTTTTTTGCAGACCCATCTTCAAAACAGCATTGACCAAAAAGTGCAGCTTGTTGATCTCCAGCTACACCACAAATAGGAATATCAATCCCGTTAAAATCCCAACAACCAAAATCAGCAGAACAATCTTTTATTTCAGGTAAAATTTTAGCAGGTATTTCTAAAATTTCAAGAAGTTCACTGTCCCAAATTAATTCATGAATATTGCAAATTAATGTCCTTGAAGCATTACTAATATCTGTAGCATGAATTTTTTTATTTGTAAGATTCCATATTAGCCAAGTATCGATAGTTCCAAATAGTAACAACCCATTATTTGCCATTTCTTTAGCCCCTGTAACATTATTTAATATCCAATTTATTTTGGTTCCGGAAAAATAAGAATCAAGAACTAGACCTGTTTTTTGTCTAAAAAGTGTCTCATGCCCTTTTGATTTCAAATCTTGGCAGTAAACACTTGTTCTGTTGTCTTGCCAAACAATGGCATTGTAAATTGGTTCTCCAGTATTCTTATTCCAGATTAGAGTTGTTTCTCTTTGATTAGTTATGCCGATAGAATCTATCTGCTTAGCATTTAAATTATTGTTTTTTATTAAATCTAAAAGAGTCTTGTATTGTGTTTCCCAAATTTCTTTAGGATTGTGTTCTACCCATCCGCTTTCAGGGAAGATTTGCATGAATTCCTTTTGTTCACTAGCTATTAGTTGACCTTTATTATTAAATAGAATGGAACGACAACTTGTTGTTCCTTGGTCTAAAGCAATTATGTATTTTTCCATTAAAGTATTATATGGACTAAAATACAGCTGATTTTGTTAAAAAAAAGAATTTCACTAGGGTTTTTTCACCCAATTGTAGTTGAATGAACATTCATTGTAATCATCATTTAATCTAATATAGGTTGAGTTTACCTTAGAATTTACCCATTCAGCAATGTCTTCAAATTGTTTAGAAGAAAGAGCATAACCTTGAATCATTTGATAATCATCATTCATATTTGCTTTGTGTGGTTCTGTTTGAGCAATTAGTTTGAGCAATCTGTATGCATAATCACCACCACTTGTTTCCATATATATGGGTTGACTTATTTCACCTGTTTTTAAATTTTTTATGCCTAAAAAAACTTGTTTGTCAATTTCTTGCATGTCCCAGAACATTGAGCCAGAAGATTCATTAAAGATTATACCATTACTCCCTTTTGTTTTGTCATCAGTAGAATGCTTTTTAACAGCATTTTCCCATGATAAATTACTAGTCATAATTTCGTTTCTTATGTCACTTAAATTTGTTTTCACTTTAGCGAGTTGGTCTTCACTTACTTGTTTGCAAAGAAGTATATGAGATCCGTAATATTGCTCACCTCTTCTTTTCTCAATTTTAGTTATATGAAAACCAAAAGGACTTTCAAAAATTTCTGAAACAGTATTAAGGGGAATATTAAAAGCAACAGCATCAAATTCTGGGACAAAGTCACCTCTATTAACCCATCCAAAATCCCCTCCATTTGCTTGTGTTCCTGGGTCACAGGAATAGAATTCTGCAGCAACTGAAAAACTAATTTCCCCTTTTATTATTCTGTCTCTTATTTTATTGAGTTTTTCTTTAATAGATTTTTTTTGCTCTTCATTAATAGAGGGTTCAATAACTAAATGTGCAACTTGAACTTTACTGTTTATAAATGGTATACTATCTTCTGGAAACGAATTAAAGAAAGCTTTTACTTCTTTTGGAGAAACTGAAGTTGCGCCAGAGATTTCCTGTTGCATTTTTTGTGCTTTCATTCTGTCTTCAATCTGAATATAAAATTCATCTTTTATTTCTTCAATTGACTTGCCGTAAAATTCTTCTAATTCATTTACGCCTCCAATTTGAGCTGCAAAATATTGAATTCGTTGCTCTAATTCAGTTTTAACCATATCTTCAGTTACTTCAAGACTGTCAATTTCGGCTTGATGAATTAATAGTTTTTGAAACATTAATTCATCTAAAATCATACAATTTGTTTCTTCTGTAACAGAAATACCTTGCTGAACAGCTTGAAGCTTTTGAGTTTCTATATCAGAAAGGAGAATTGATTTATCGCCTATTACAGCAACTATTTGGTCAATAATTTTCTGTGAATTACCTGTAATGAGCAATGTGGAGAATAATAAAGTGTAAAATATTTTAATCATTGACATAGTTTTCTAATGAATTATTTTTTAAAGCATCTTCATAAAGATTTATTCTAAGCTTTTTTCTTAACTCATTCATCCTTATGTTTAGTATAATACTTTTTATTTTTTCTTTTTCAAAGCTTAGTGGAGATACATCATCTTTTAATTTGTAATCGAAAATATTAATGAAGTAAAGCACATTGTTATCCTCAAAAAAAAGTTTCTTTTTTTTAATAATGAATTTTCTTTTGTTGTACTCTGCAATGGGGACTTTTTTAATTAATTCATCAAAATAAATCCATTCATCTTCATTTAAATATATCTCTGCATCAAACTTTTGAGCAAAATTCCTTAAAATTGATTCATCTTCTTCATTTTTAAGTAAATAACTTTTCTTAATCTGATCAATTTCTGGTGTTTCAATTCCACACTTTATTAGAAGGCACTTAACAAGGTAGTCTTTAAGAATAAAGTCGTCTTTATGGAGATTGTAATAGTTTGTGATTTCACTATCAGCAACAGCAGTGTCTAGTCTTTTTTTGATGTAGATTTCTTCATATTCGTAGGAAAGTAATGAGATTCTGTATTCCTCTAATTTCTTGTCAACATTTTTTGTTTTTTCTGGAAGTAATTCTTCTGCTTTTTGTAAAACAAGTTGGTCTTTGATCCAATTTAGCACATACTGATTGAGAAAACTTATGCTATCTTCTTTGCTTAATCCTTGTGGAATTATATCAGTTAAATCTGATTTTAAAAGCAATTCGTTATTAACACTCGCAATTTTTTCTTCATTAACAGCACTGTCATTTAATTGACAAGAAATTGAAATTACTATTGTAAGGATATAAACTAAATATTTTTTCAATTATTGGGTTTTTTCACAATACTATGAAGAACATCTGTGTTTACTTCAATTTTATATTTAGAAGAAAGTTTGTCCAACCATTCTTTTTCTAAGAATTCTTGATATGCTGCAGTAATTATGCCTTCAGCTTCGTAAAGCTCTTTAGGAGAAGTTGGAATCTCTTTTATTAAATTAACTAGATAATACTTGCCTTCAAAAGCGAATGGTTTATTTAGTCCTTGGTTTATATCAACTGAGCTAATGAAATCTAATTCATTTTTGTTTTTCTTGCCTTCTTCAAATTTGATGTTAAGTTGTGATTCTTTATTTAGGTAGTTTAAAATAGAGTCATTTTTAAGTTTCCCCTTCTTTTTTAATGAGTAAGCTTTTTTGATAGTTTTCTTGTCAGAAGAAGAAAAAATCTCAAGGTCTAAACGATCTTCCCACATCCATTTTGATTTATTAGCTTGATAAAAGTTTTTCAAACCTGTGGTGTCTTTAATTGCTTTACTCCATATCATTTGATCAGAGATTTCAAATAAAAGAATACCATCTCTGTATTCCTTAAGCAAAGCTTTGAAGCTTGGGTGTTTGATTTCTAGTCTGGTTTTCTCATATTTAATAATCATCTCATTAACATAAGTATTGTATTTTTTCATTACATACTTTTTTACTTCTCCAAGATCCCTAGCTTTTGTTTTAGCTAGGTAAGTTGCAAAGTCAAGCTGTGAATATTCTAAACTCGCAAATGAAAATAATGTTGAAGATAAATTTTTACTGTTTTCTTCAATAAGTTTTGGGCCAAACCCTTTATTGTTCAGTAAATCGATAACGATATTTATTTTAGAAAGATTTTCTTTAAATGAATATTCTTTTTTTAACGATAAAATGAAAGAGGCTTTTGATTTGTCAGCTCTAACATTTTTTTTGATTTTGTTTTTTAATTCACTTTTCAAGCTTTTAAAATCTCCTAAAGGAATGTAATCTAAACGTTTAATGAAATGCCAACCTGCAGGTGTTAAGAAAGGTTCTGAGAGTTGATTGTTTTCTTTTAAAGAAAACACAGCGTTTTCAAATTCTTTATAATAATTACCTGAAGATTCAATCCAATCTAATTCTCCTCCTTTTCTTGCTGAATTACGGTCATCTGAAAATTCTTTTGCTAAATTTTCAAATGAAGATCCTGATTTCACCTTGCCGTAAATTTCATCAATTTTTTTCTTTGCATTTATCTTTTTTTGTTCCTGATCATCTTTCTTAGAACTGACCATGATGTGTGCAACTTTAACTTTACCTCTTCCTTTTCGTGTGTCATTTACTTGAACTATGTGATATCCATATTTAGTTCTGAAAGGTTGAGATGTTTCGTTTTGTTTAGTGTTGTAACAAACGTTTTCAAAAGAATATAACATTCTAAAGGCTCCAAAAAAGCCAAGGTATCCGTTATTTCTTTTAGCTGAAGGGTCTTCTGAAAATTTTGCTGCAGCATCTTTAAATGAGTATTCCTTATTTTCTATTTTCCTTTTAATAGAATTAATTTTTTCAAGAGCTTTTAATGTGTCATTTGGTTTGGCATCTTGGTCTATCTTTACTAAGATGTGACTAGCACTTATTTCGTTTACTGTTCTGTAATAGGCTTCTTTTAATAACTTTTGATTTATTGAAGTATCTACTAAATATGGGTTTTCCAGTTGAACTCTATATCCTTGTAACTCAGTGATAAATTTTTTGTTAGTATCGAGCCCCATCTGTTCAGCAGCAGTAACCTTTAATTTGAAATTTTTAAACAGTCCGATGTATTGATCTAAGTCTTCTTTGGTAGCTATATCTTCTTTCTTATTTTTCCAATAAATTTGTTCGAATTCAGATTTATAAACAGGAGATCCATTTACAGTTAGTAAAATTTGATCTTCTTGAGATTGTATATTATTAGAAAATATTATCGTAAATAATGTAGCTAAAAGGGCGATTTTTTTCATTTATGTAGTTTATTATCTTAAATTATAATTTGGTGCTTCTCTTGTTATTGTTACATCGTGTGGGTGAGATTCCTTTATTCCTGAATTGGTTATTCTCACAAATTTTGAATTTTTTAATTTGTCTATATTATTTGCTCCACAGTACCCCATTCCTGCTCTAAGTCCACCAATAAGTTGATGAACTACTTCTTCCAATTTGCCTTTAAAAGGAACTCTTGCAGAAATTCCTTCAGGAACTAATTTTTTAATATCATCTTCAGCATCTTGGAAATACCTGTCTTTTGAACCTTTTTGCATAGCTTCTACTGACCCCATTCCTCTGTAAGACTTGAACTTCCGTCCTTCATATATAATGGTTTCTCCTGGAGACTCTTCTGTGCCTGCAAACATTGAGCCAAGCATAACTGAGCTTGCCCCAGCTGCAATTGCTTTTGGAATATCTCCTGTAAATCGTATTCCTCCATCTGCAATAATTGGCACCCCTGAGCCAGTAGTAGCTTTAGCAACCTCTATAATTGCTGATAATTGAGGGTACCCAACTCCAGCAATAATTCTTGTTGTGCAAATAGATCCAGGTCCAATTCCAACTTTTACTGCATCTGCACCAGCATTGATTAACGCTTTTGCGGCTTCTCCAGTTGCTATGTTTCCAACTACAACATCAATGGTTTTAAATTTGTTTTTAACTGATTTAAGTACATCAATAACTCCCTTAGAATGTCCATGAGCTGTGTCAATAACTATTGCATCTACACCGGCTTCAACCAAGGCTGCAATTCGTTCATTGGTGTCTGAAGTAACTCCAACTGCTGCTGCAACTCTGAGTCTTCCAAACTTATCTTTACAACTATTAGGGTGCTCTTTAACTTTTATAATGTCTCTGAATGTAATTAACCCAATTAGATGATTTTGTTCGTCAACAACAGGAAGTTTTTCAATTTTGTGTTGCTGTAATATATCTTCTGCGATTAATAGATTAACTCCTTCATTTGCTGTTATTAAATTTTCAGATGTCATGACTTCAGAAACATTTCGGTCTAATTTTTTTTCAAACCTTAAATCTCTATTAGTTATAATTCCAACCAACTTCCTGCTATTACTAACAACAGGTATTCCACCAATTTTGTTTTCAGACATTAATCTTAATGCATCAGAAAGTTTTGAATCTTCTGAGAGAGTGATTGGATCTTGAATCATTCCGCTTTCAGATCTTTTGACTTTTCGAACTTCTTGAGCTTGAGATTCAATGGACATGTTTTTATGAATAACACCAATTCCGCCTTGCTGAGCAATTGATATTGCAAGAGAATGTTCAGTTACTGTATCCATTGCAGCAGAAACAATAGGAGTCTTTAAACTAATATTTTTTGTAAATAAAGATTTAAGACTTACTTCTCTAGGAAGAGTTTCTGAGTAAGCTGGCACTAAAAGGACATCATCATAAGTTAGACCTTCACCAACGAATTTTGCGGAATTTTTTGACATAAATGAATAAATTTGGTTCCAAATAAATTCTCGCAAATTTAATAAAAAAGAGATATAAATAATAAAGCTTTGTTTTTTATCTTTTTCTGTTGAAGTCTTTAATTGTTTTGAAATCCTTTAGGTATATTACTATTTTTCAAAATAAATTAACTGTGAACTTTTATTGTTTATAAATAAATCATAATATTTTATTGTAATTATATGAACTTAAATTATTATTTTCATATTTGAACTAGAATTGTAAAAAACAATGAAAAAAACAATTTTTTCAATTTTATTAAGTTTTGCATTTTTACAAATGTTGGCTCAACAAGATGCTTTGTACAGTCAATACATGTTTAATCAATTTACTATAAATCCAGCTTATGCTGGAACAAGAAATTCTTTTAGTTCAGTTCTTCTATTTAGAAATCAATGGAGCGGTTTATCAGGAGCTCCAAACACATTAAATTTCTCTCTTCACACCCCTTTTTCTGGCAAAAAAATGGCATTGGGATTGAATTTCATTGCTGATGAAATTGGACCTTCTAAAAATTCTTCTATAATGGGAACTTATGCCTATCATCTTCAAACAAGTAAAGGGAAACTTTCATTTGGATTAAGAGGTGGTTTCTATTCAAGCTCTCTAAATACGAGTCAACTTAACTTTTTCAATAGCAGTGATGTGCACAACACTGGTGCTGTTTATCAATCAATAACTCCAAATTTTGATTTTGGTGTTTATTATTATGCTCCAAAATTTTATTCTGGTTTAAGTGTCAATCATATGTTTGATAATAATGCTGAAAACACATCTCAAACTCATTTAAACTTAAATAGACATTTCTTTTTCAATACAGGAGCTGTGTTTGTAAAGAATGAAAATTTGGTTTTTAAACCCTCATTTATGGTGAGGTATAATGCTGGAAGTCCAATAAGTTTTGATTTAAACACTTCAGTTTTATTTAAGAAAACAATTTGGGTAGGACTTACTTATAGATCAAGTAAAAGTATCATTTTTATAAGTGAATACAATATTAGCGACTTCTTAAGAATAGGATATAGCTATGATTTTGACTTAAGTAAACTTAGAAAATTTCATTCAGGATCTCATGAAGTTTTTATTGGTTGCGATTTAAATTTCAATAGTAAAGCAAGTAAATCACCCAGATATATCTAATGAGGAAATTAACTTTATATCAGTTTTTATTTCTATTGGTTTTTCAATTTATGTTTAGTCATATTTATGCAACGACACAGATTTTTGATTCTGTTAGAGTTGAATATGAATATGAAGTAAATAGTGTTTTTGGGCTTAATTCAAAATATGCGGATTTCAGTCCTGTATGGCACTATACAGATTTGGTTTTTGCTTCAGACAGGGAGTGGAATTATAACAATTATGGTGAATCTAATTGGAATAAAAGCAAGAAAATTAACTTGTTTAAGGTGAAAGTTAGTTCATACAAAAGTGACTCTGTTGTTTTTGAGAAACCAGAACTTTTTAATAATCATTTGCTAAGTGACGACCATGTTGGTCCTTTGGCATTTAATGGGCTCAATGAGGCTGTTTTTTCTGAAGTAAATAAAAGAAAGTCGAAAAAATCAAAAATTAAGTCATTAAATCCTCAATTATATATAATTGCTATTAATGGAAAAAAAATAACTAACAAAGAGAAACTTAATTTTGTTGATCCAAATTATGCCTATTCACAACCAACTTTTTCTGCAGATGGCTTGAAATTATTTTTTGTTTCTAATTTGCCGTCTGACTTAGGCGGGAGTAATATTTTTGTTTCTGAAAGATTGGAAAGTTCTTGGTCTAACCCAATTCTTGTTGCTAATTTAAACTCAGATAAAAATGATATGTTTCCTGTTGTTAAAGGAAATAAAATGATTTTCTCATCGGATAGAGATGACGGTTCAGGAGGTTTAGATTTATATGAATCTATGTACGTTGATGGTGAGTGGAGTAGTCCTCAAAATTTAGGTCCATCTATTAATACTTCTTTTGATGAATTTGGAATGGTTTTCAACCCCAATGGAAAAACAGGATATTTCTCCTCAAATAGAGAAAATGGAAATGGCGGTGATGATATTTATAGTTTTATTAAGATTGAAAAAGTCATAGTTAATAATAATCTAGATGTAATAAAAGGACAATTTGAATACATGCATTTAGAAGGTTCTCCAGATAAAATGGAGGTTATTCTTTTGGACGAGTCTGGTAATATTGTTTCAAAAACTAAAACTGATGAGAACGGTAATTTTGTGTTTAATTACCTTCCTACAAATCAAAAATACACTATAAAGGTAAATGAAGAGGGAGATGTTGTTCTTACTCTATTTAATGGAGATGGAAATGCTATTTTTCTTTCTAATGAAAACGGAGAATTTGTGTTTAGAAAATTATCTCACGAAGGATCGAGCTTTATGTCTCTTATTGATGAAAATGACATAGACTTAGAGACAGGATTGGTTGATTTTAAGGGCCAATTCCAATATCAAAAATTAGATACTCAGAACCCAGGAGGAATGACAGTCTACTTATTAGATGAGGATGGTAATATTGTTGAGCAGACAACAACAGATGAGTTCGGTAATTTTGTTTTCAAAGAATTGCCTACAGACAAAAATTACATTGTTAGAATTGATGATGATTCAGATATGATATTAATGGTCTTTAATAATGTAGATCATGTTGTAGCTATGATGACTAATGGTAAAAATGGAAATTTCATTTATAGAATGTTGGAAACAAATAATTCAACAAATATTAAATTGATTACTGAAGATGAAGGAGCATTGGTTTTTAGAAAAGAAAAAATGATGATTTCTGGTAAATTTATGTTTGATGAATTAAATCATTTGACTGATAAGATAAGTTTTGATGTTTTAGACAATGAAGGACATCTATTGTTTAAAGGTCAAACAGGCGATAATTTTGAATTCAGTTTAAACAATCTACCACTTTTAGAAAATTTCATTTTTAGATTGGATGAAGAATCACCTTATCTAGACTTGGATTTAAAACTCAATATTTTAAATAGAAAGAATGAATCTCTTATAATTTTAGAAAAAGATAAATTAGGAATGTATTCATATAAAAGAATGGTTTCATCAAAGTACAATGTTACTGAGATTAATGAGCTTGAAACAAATGAGATAGTTGTAGAAGAACACAATATTCATATTTCGAATTTCACAGTATATTACCCAAATAATGGGGTTTCAATACAAAACCAATTTTTATTGAAATTAGATTCAATGGTGTTAAGTTTAAATATGAATTCTAAGGCTTCTGTTCAGGTTAATGGACATGCTAGCTCATTGGCTTCTGAGCAGTACAATATGAAACTTTCTGAAAAAAGAATGGAAAATGTAGTTTCTTATTTATTGAAAAAAGGATTGTCTATTGATAGAATATCCAAAAATGCTTATGGAGAATCTCAGCTAGTAAACTTTTGTGAAGATGACAAGGATTGTGAAGAAGAAATGCATCGGTTAAATAGAAGAACAGAATTGAAAATTATTTACAAAGATTAGTTTCCGTAAACAAGTTCGCCATTTAAATAAGTAGAAATAACTTTAGTAGATAAAATTTCATCTTCAGGTATTTCAAGGAGGTTGTTGCTTAGTATTGTGAAATCAGCATATTTACCTTTTTCTAATGAGCCTTTATCTTTTTCTTCAAAATTTGCAATTGCGGCCCAAATGGTCATTCCTTTAAGGGCTTCAATTCTTGTCAACGAGTTTTCTTTCTGAAAACCATTTTTAGGTTCACCATTTAAGTTTTTTCTAGCAACTGCTGCGAAAAAAGTATGAATAGGATTAATTCCTTCAATTGGGAAGTCTGTTCCAAGAGCAACCATTCCATTTTGTTCTAAAAGTGTTTTGTAGGCATATCCATTTCTAATTCTATTTTTCCCGAGTCTTAAAATTGCCCATAACATATCAGAAGTTGCATGTGTGGGTTGAATAGAGGGTATAATAGAGTATTTCCCAAACATTTCAAAGTCATTTTCGTTTATTACCTGAGCGTGTTCTAACCTCCACCGTTTATCATTTACTCCTTTAAGAATGTTACCATATATGTTTAGTATTGTTCTAGCAGCTGAATCACCAATTGAATGTGTACACATTTGAAAACCATGCTTATAGAGCCTTTCTGCTGATTTTTTAAAATGTTCAATGTCACTTAATAGCATGCCATAAGTAGAATCTTTTATGTCACTGTAGGGTTTTATTAGGCAAGCGCCTCTTGATCCCAATGCACCATCACTATAAAATTTAAATGACCTTATATTAAGTTTTTCTGTTTTAATGGGTTTTCCGATAGAATCTAAAAAGTAGTTGAAATTCTCTTCATTATCACTAAGCATTGCGTAAATTCTAATCTTTAATTCATTTGATTTATGGAGTTTTTTGATAAGAAAAACATCTTCTTTATTTAGTCCAGCATCATCTACTGTTGTGAGTCCTAATTCAAAACATTTCTTTTGTGCTAATAGTAAAGCTCTTTTGTTTTGTTGTTCACTTTCTTTTGGAATTGAATCAAGAATTAAATTCATCGCATTATCTACAAGAATTCCGGTTAACTCATTGTTGATTATTTCAACATGTCCACCCTTAATTTTGCTGTTAGAATTAATCCCTGCTAATTGAAGAGCTTTTTGATTTGCAAGAGCTGCATGTCCATCAACTCTAAATAAAATAACAGGTGTATTTGGGAATTTCAAGTCTAATTTATTTTTATTTGGAAAAGAATTTGATGTCCATAAATTTTGATCCCAACCATTACCTATAAGCCATTCATTTACAGCTATCTTTTGTAATTGACACCTTTCTAACATTTCTTCATATGAAATACAGCCTTTAAGGTCTACATGGTTTAGGGATTGTCCATAGCTTAGAAAGTGACAATGAGCATCTATAAAACCAGGGTAAATAAAGTTTGATTTTACATCAATTTTTTTGCTGGCAGAAAATTTATTTAAAATCTGATTCTCTTTTCCAATAGCAATAATTTTACCGTCTTTAATTGCCATTGCTTCGTGAAAATTGTCATATTGATCTAAAGAAATAATTTTCGCATTATGAATAATTAAATCTATTTTTTCTTTATTAATACAACTGTAATTGAAAAAGCAAATTAGTAATAAGAAAAATAGTTTTTTCATGATTTTTTCATTTTAAATCTATTAAGATTTACTGTTAGTAAAATAAGCATAATTAAAAAGGGCAGTGCAATCATTTTATATCGTACAAGTGCTCCAGAAACAGGAGTGATGATGCCAATTATTACATAATTTAAAAACACAAAAATTGAGCAAAATAAAACAAAGTTTACATCTATTTTTCTAAGCATTTTTTTTCTGTATAAATCTAAAAAGGCTAGTACAATAAGAGCTAAGAGTAAGATGTTTTCTAGTACTGCTGGCAATTGAATCAATGAGTTTACATTCCAAGGTAAAGGCCTTGTTAAGGAATTGAAAATGGCTTCTGGAATAACTTTAATTATTGACTCTAAATTTGGTTCTATATTAGTTATTTCAAAATAACTTCCTGAGTTTTTGTATTTAGTTTCAGATATAAAACTTTCTTGTTTTTTATCAATTAGATTTAGAAGATTGATTTTTGGATTTAAGAGTATTGCTAGCAAACAAAATAAAGAAAGGCTAAGAATATAAGGAACAAACTTATGCTTGAAATTTTTGACAAGATTATATTTAAAAGGAACTAATAGGCAAAGTAAAATTGAAAAAACATAAAATTTAATAAAGAAAAGAATTACTAGACAAGCTATTAAATTTAAAAGTATCGATTTAGAATAATTTTTTAATGTCATGTAGTAAAAAATAAAACCTAAAGAATATAGCATTAGTGGCTCCTTTAAAACACCTGAGCTCCACAGCAATACAGATGGGATTAGAAAAAGAGAATAAAAAAGCCAATTTTCTTTTTTATTAAAATATGCTGTACATCCTTTAAATAGGGCGAAAAGCCCAGTAAATCCTATAAAACAGAAAAATAAAATGTGTATAGAGTAGAACCCAAAAGAGAAAACTCTAATAATTGCATTTATTCTTATTATAGCCCTAGAGTCATTAAATAAATGTGAATTGTAATGGTTGTCCCAATTATTCATGTTTATGTAATATTCTTTTGAGAAATAACTCTTATCAAAATCTAAACCAAGTAATATTTTTGTAAAATCTAGGGGTTTATCGTAAATGGAATTGAAGATGTATTCACTGTCATCAAAATATTTGAATATATCTGCATCTTGTCTTGTAAGCTTATCTTTTGAATAGTGGTTAGAATAAACCCAGAATAGGAATAACCCGACAATAATTTTTATTATAAAGAAAGCTTTAATTTTTTTCTTTGATACCCATTTGTTTTTAAAGAATTTCCAGCTGTTAATAATTTTTAGGAAAATTAATAAATAGACTATGGTTAGAATGAATTCCATTAAGGCAAATATAAGTCCATAGATACAATTTTTTTAATTAATAGTAATAATACATTATGTTAATAAATAGAAGTGAATTATTTACATAGATTTTATTTGGTTTTGATACATTTGTGCCTTTAAATTTATTCAATGAATACAACTAAAAATGCTGCAATCTCAACGGAAGAACAAGCTGTTGAGTTAGGATTAAAAAAAGATGAGTTTCAACACATTTGTAATATAATGGGTAGAACTCCAAATTTTACTGAGCTAAGTATCTATTCAGTAATGTGGTCTGAACATTGTTCTTATAAGAATTCTATTAAGTGGTTGAAAACACTTCCTAAAGATGGTCCTCATATGCTGGTGAAAGCTGGTGAAGAAAATGCAGGGCTAGTTGATATCGGAGATGGATTAGCTTGTGCTTTTAAAATAGAATCTCACAATCATCCAAGTGCTTTGGAGCCTTATCAAGGTGCTGCTACAGGTGTTGGTGGCATAAATAGAGATATTTTTACAATGGGAGCTAGACCAATTGCTCAGCTTAATTCTTTAAGATTTGGAAAAGTTGATTCAGATAGAACTAAATGGCTTGTTAAAGGAGTGGTAAAAGGAATTGGAGATTATGGAAATTCTTTTGGAATTCCAATTGTGGGAGGGGAGGTGTTTTTTGATGAGTGTTATGATCAAAACCCTTTAGTTAATGCATTCTCTGCCGGAATTATGAAAGTTGGTGATATGATTTCTGCTACAGCTTCTGGTATAGGAAATCCAGTTTTTATAGTAGGTTCTTCTACTGGAAAAGATGGAATACATGGAGCAGCTTTTGCCTCTAAAGATATCACTGAGGATTCTATGGATGATTTACCTTCCGTTCAAGTTGGGGATCCATTCCAAGAAAAATTATTACTTGAAGCTACTTTAGAATTGGCAAAAACAGATGCTGTTGTGGGCATGCAAGACATGGGTGCTGCAGGTATTACTTGTTCAACTTCTGAAATGAGTGCTGCTGGTGGTGTTGGAATGAAAATAGATTTAGATAAAGTACCTACAAGACAAAAGAACATGAAAGATTGGGAGATTTTATTGTCAGAATCCCAAGAACGAATGTTAGTTGTTGTAGAAAAAGGTAAAGAAGCAATAGTTCAAGCTATTTTTGATAAATGGGATTTAAATTGTGAAGAAATTGGTGAAGTTACTGAGGGTGATGTTTTAGAGTTTCATATGGGTGGGGAATTAGTTGCTAAATTGTCTCCAGACTCCCTTGTTTTAGGTGGAGGAGCCCCTATATATGATAGAGAATTTAAAGAACCTGCATATTATCAGGAGTTTAAGAAATTCTCAATTGATTCAATTGAACAGCCTTCAGACTTGAAAAAAGTGGGTCAATTTTTACTTGAGCATCCTAATGTGGCCTCAAAAAAATGGGTTTATGAACAGTACGATAGTATGGTTGGAACTGTAAATATGTCTACAAATAATCCCACAGATGCAGGTATTGTTAATATTAAAGATACTAACAAAGCGCTTGCTATGTGTGTGGATTGTAATTCAAGATATGTAAATGCAGATCCAGAAATCGGAACATCTATAGCAGTTTCAGAAGCTGCAAGAAACATCACTGTTTCGGGTGGTCAACCCTCTGCAATTACAAATTGTCTTAATTTCGGAAATCCATATAACCCTGAATCTTACTGGCAATTTGTTGGAGCTATTAAAGGAATGTCAGCAGCTTGTGAAAAATTTAAAACTCCTGTAACTGGCGGAAATGTTAGTTTTTATAATCAATCTGTAATTGATGGTAAAGAGGTTCCAGTTTTTCCAACTCCTACAATTGGAATGCTTGGTGTTGTTGAAGATAAAGCGCACATTACAAGTCTAAATTTCAAAGAAAAAGGTGATTTAATCTTCCTTCTGGGTAAGTCCGTTGAAGATATTGGGTCTTCAGAATATTTATACAGTTATCATGGTGTTAAAGAATCTCCTGTTCCATATTTTAACATGGAAGAAGAGTTTGAATTACACAGTGCTGTTAAAACTTTGATTCACCAAAATTGGATTACCGCTGCTCATGATTGCTCTGATGGTGGTTTGTTTATAGCACTTTCGGAAATGGGTATGGCTGGTAATTTGGGATTCGACATAGTTACAGATTCTGAAATAAGAGAAGATGCATTTTTGTTTGGAGAATGTCAAGGTAGAGTTGTTGTTTCAATTGATAGAGACTTAGAAGATGAATTTGTTGAATGTATTGAAAAAACTAATGTTCCTTTTATTCTTCTTGGTCATGTAACTAAGGGGAAAGTTGTTATTGACGATGAACACTATGGTTTCATAAATGAGTTCAAAGAAAAATTTGATTTAGCTTTAGAAAAGAGGTTGGTTTAATTTTTAAATACTTAAATTTAACCTGTTCTTTAATAAAATATTTATTTATAATTAATTTTTTTACTTATGCCTATTTTTCTCATTGCTTTCTTCGTAATTACTTTAATATTAATTCTTAAATCATTCATGATTGTTCCTGAAAGATCTTCGTGGGTTATTCAGCGTTTAGGAAAGTTCAATAGGATTTCTTCACCAGGTTTAAAAATGAAAATCCCATTTTTAGAATCTATTGCCTCCAAAGAAAATTTAAGAATACAGCAATTAGATGTAAATGTTGAAACAAAAACATTAGATGATGTTTTTGTTGATTTAAAAATTTCAGTTCAATATAGAGTTTTAAAAGATAAAGTTTATGAAGCATTTTATGAGTTAGAAGATCCTCATGGTCAAGTAGCTGCTTATATCTTTGATGAGGTTAGAGCAGAAGTTCCAAAATTAAAATTAGATGATGTTTTCGCAAAAAAAGAAGATATAGCTATTGCTGTTAGAGACAATATTTCTGAACAAATGGAGCAGTACGGTTATAAAATTGTTAAAACTTTAATTACAGATATTACTCCAGATGAGGTTGTTAAGACTTCCATGAACAGGATTAATGCAGCAATGAGAGATAAAGAGGCTGCTGTTCAGGAAGCAGAAGCTGAAAAAATTACAATAGTTAAAAGAGCCGAAGCAGAGGCTGATAGTAAAAGATTATCTGGAGAAGGTATAGCACAACAACGATTAGAAATTGTCAGAGGATTTAAAGAATCTGTAGAAGATTTCCAAAAAGCATTACAAGATGTTGATCCACAAGAAATCATGCAATTTGTTTTAATGACTCAATATTTCGATACGCTTACTGCTATTGGTTCTAATAGTACTAACAGTACAATTATGGTTCCTCATACTCCAGGTGGAATGAAAGATTTTCAGCAGCAAATTATCGATGGTACAATTATAGGAGATAAGCTCGCAAATAAGGGTTAATTCTATTGTAGGATTCCAAGATTAAATCAAAAGAGTTATTTAAAGGCAACTTTTTCATATTTTAGCGTTAGAATTTATTATAAGATTGTAGTTATAATTTTATTTAGGTTCTAACTACCTACTAATTTATATTTTATGAAAAAGTTTTTAATATCAATAATCATTGTTTTGGCAATGGTATTTAGCGTAAAAGCATCACACGTACCTGGTGGAAACATCACTTATCAGTGTGTAGGTCCAAATACATACGTAATTACATTAACCTTATTTGAAGATTGCGGTACAGCATTTGAGACAAATGGTCCAGAACCAATTACCATATCAAACGATTGTGGATATAGC
>Ga0315332_10000124_pt1 | contig 27488 bp, 47 predicted proteins | sample M110034915metaG_FD_203455 | JGI IMG/M metagenome (GOLD analysis project Ga0315332, IMG submission 203455) | Ammonia-oxidizing marine archaeal communities from Monterey Bay, California, United States - M1 100m 34915 | ecosystem: Environmental > Aquatic > Marine > Intertidal zone | place: USA...
GGTAGTGCCGTATGTATACTGATTTAAGTTATTTGAACCACCTGAACGATTAGTTATACCTGTTACGTTTCGATCAAGAGCCTTACGAAGAGCAAGTCGAATACGCTGACCACGCTCTTTACCAAACTCATCTTTTACTACGATAGGGGAATCTGCCTTACGCTCGTAAGGATCTTCTCCGCCATCTTCCTTCTTCATCAATCCTGCTTTGTTGAAAAACAACTCCCCTTGAGTCTGAACATGCATTTTAGATGAAAATAAAATGTTCACTAAGGGGTCAGCTAAACCTGCGGTGCTACCTGCACCTGTTACAAATGCCATTCTTTTACCTTCCTAACGAATTAACCTACGCACCTTCATATAACGCACGTAGCATTGTGTTTCGCTCGTCTGGTTTCATATTACTAACTGCCCTTTGAACTGCATCTCCCTCAAGAGACCTGAGCCAGTTAATCTTATCCCCAATCGGAGCGTTATTGCTTGGCCTTGATGTGGCCGTACGATTCGTTGGAGCCGTTCCCTGTTGTCCCCGTTGTCTACCAGTAAGCCCTTCTTTTCGGGCCTCATTGGTTTCTGAAGCCATTAACCGTGTTCTAAGAGATGGGACTCCCCATATTGCTTCCTCTACAGCAGTATCGTTGTAGCGAAAAGCTCCTGAAGAATCTTCAGCCCCGTATTCGGGGCCCCACTTCTGTCCTACACGTTTTACAACTTCATTGAGTTCTGGTTCCGAAACATCTCCAACGTGATTCGCAACATAGTCGCGTACCATGCGTAGGTTATCCTGCACAATGCGATCTTTTTGCGATTGACTGGCAATTTGACTTTGAGTCTCAGCCTTCAGGCTTTCTGTCTGCTGAGACAGTTCAGTCTTTAAATTATCGCCATATTCTTTCAATAAATTTGCGATTCCACGCTTGTAGCCTTTTTCGTCTTCAATAGGGTCAGGGATATTTTCCATAGCACTATCTAAGTCGAAAGTAGTCTGCACAGCGTCAACGGCTCCTTTATTGTTAGGTGCAATCTGATCAACGACCTTGTTGAGCAAATCGTTTACTTCTTTTTTTTGCTCTGAAATCTCTTGATCTCGTTGCGTTTGCGACTTCTGCCAGTCTTTCTTGTTCTTATGGTCAGCTATCGCTTGACGGACATCAATCTCTTCTCCGTCTATCTGAACTTTATCAGGAATATGTTGGTCTGTAGAGTTCGCATCTTGCGATTGCTCCTGTGACTCATCTTCTTGAAATACCTCAGACATCTTACTCCTCCTTATTTAGACTTGATTAAGATATTCTCAACCAACTTACCCGTTAGGGGGTGACAAGAAGTATCCATCTCAGTAGTCTGGTTATGCAGTAACTTCACTGCTTGGTTTATATCTTGGTTTAAGTTCTTCATAGTAATTATCTTTATTTGCATCTCTCACTATAAATTCTGCCGCATCTAATTCAAAATGGTAAGGATCTACAATCCTTCCAAACCAATCTTTTGTCCCACAATGTGGGCAAGGAAAATGTGGTAAGCACATTCCTACCTTTCTTTTTTTGTCAGCCCATCCAGTTAATCCACACTTCCAACAGGTACGGATCGTAGACCACGGGCCGATAATGGCTACCTCGCTATCTCTGTATTTAATCCATGCATACCCTGCTGGTACTTTATCTTTCCACTGACGAGTCCAGTTTAAAGATATATCCCATCGCTTTCCATCGTCTCCGCCAAATTGAGCTTCTACTATCCCCCTATCTCTACTGCTTTCAGACTCTTTATCTGAAAGTGTAGGGTCAAGGGTCAGGTCATAGGGTAATGTTTGCACTACAACCTGTATAGCCCTTTTAAAGGTAATATCTGCCTCTGGAAGCTCTTCTTCATACATGTCTTCCAGATCAGCATCTACTGCCAATACCTTATCGCTTAAATCACTCATTCCCTCCTCTTTCTTCTACGAGCCGTTATCATGTACTTCTGGAAGTCTCTATCGACCTCTGCCATAACTGTAACTTCTTGCCTTGACTTTGGCCTTTACTTTTGTTTTAGCCTTGTTTTTTGGGGCAGAAGCTACAGACTTATACCCACTTGTTTTTGTCTTCATCCCCGAAACGGGTTTCTTTTTTTTCATTCTGGTCATTGCTCCGTAGCCTGCCATTCAATTTCTCCTATATCGGTTGTTGAGGTGGAACTGGAGGACCTTCTGGAGGAAGCCCCTGTGGCGGTATGCCTTGCTCTGGTGGACCTTGAGGTGGAACACCTTCAGGTGGTGGACCTTGAGGCGGAGCCCCTTCAGGCGGTGCCCCCTGTTGAGGTTGCTGACCTTGTTGAGGCTGTTGAGATGCTTGCACTTGCATTTGTAATTGTTGCATTACGGTCTGTATTAATTCTTGAGGGTCCATACCTATCTGCTTTGCGGCTTCTTCAAACTGCCCCATTAACTGCTGACCCATATCTCCCTGTTCCATTGCCTGCAACAACATCTCTTTATTCGGAGCATCCATCAGTTCAAGTGCCCATGAAGCGGAGGCAGGTCCTACTGCCTGCAAGATCATCTGAGCAAATTCCATACGTTCCTGTCTTGAGCGGTCTCTCTCTGTATCCAACTCAAGCCTTACACGTTTCAAGTCAAAACGATTAACTGTGTCAGCGTTAAGCACCATCGTATCGGCTTCTTCTCCGTCTGGAGTCACCAAAGTTAAAGGTTGCCCTGTTTCGGGGCTTATCATAGGCACTCCCGTTTGTTCGTCAACGGCAGGCTGTAATCCATACTCAGCGGCTATTTCAGCCATACTATTACCCACGAACAGGGTTTTATCTTCTTTGTTTTCCTGATCCGTTATCTCCATGACTCGACTGCCTCGCATAAACTGTAAAATGTTTCTCATACGAAGCATAGTTGCTCTTTTTAGTCCACTTTCCAAGTGTCTACGTGGCATTGTGGTGAGTAGGTCTGTTGCAGATTGCAAAGATTGAATACCAATTCCAGACGTTGCATAAGGCATACTCCCTCTCTGCACATCATAAACGCCACTAACTTTGTCTTTAATTGAAGATAAAAGCTGATAACCAGACTGAAAAAGGTCAGACCCTGTAGCACGGCCTCCCTCAACCCGAGGACCTGAAAAGCTTGGGAAAGGTCGGAATATCTGCATTGGATAGCGTCCAATATTCTTTAACTTTTCTTCATCTTCTCGGGGCAGACTGCCTTTTTCGGATACTACATAGTTTGAACCTGCAATCATCATCTGCTCTAACCAACGTGCTAATGTTCGATTGATCAGGTCTTGCATCCCTACAAGATAGTCGATCTCGCCTTTCGCATGAGATCGGTCACGTAATCTAACGTAACTGAAAAAAGCAAACGGATATTGGTTATGCCCACCGTTCGTCTGGCAGTAGACACTATTTTCCCTACTAACTGTTGTATCATTTACAACCACTGTCTCCATTAACTCTGCTATTCTTACCCTCACCTTAGTAAGCTCTGCTTGCCTTTCGGGTGGAAGAGTGTCAAAGTCTTCTTGTGTTATATTGCGATCTTCTCCAGTTTCATAGTCTGTAATCGTTGCATTCTCCCCATCGTCACGCTGATAGCGAACTTCAAACTTATAAATTTTTTCATACATCGTTTTTACATACGCCATCTCATCAGGACTTGAAATGCTTTGCCCCATCGTGCCTGCCTGAGACCCACCGCCTGCCCTTCTTCCGTATTCTTTGAAGCGAGAATCCTCAGAAGTGTCAAGAAAGAAGTCAGGGTAATCAGACTCTACATGGTCAAGTCCGTAAACTTCTTTTATGTAGTCAACTTTTCGGGGCTCAAAATGTATTATCCAATCAGCATCCTCTCGTTGCCAAGACCGAGCCGCAGGGTCCCAGACTACATAGCGAGGGTCTACCCAACGTGCTTCGGGAAGTCCCATACCATCTTCTAAGTCTTGATTCCACCCCTCAAACAACACTCCTTCGCCTGTAAAAAAGAAATCTTGTATTACATCTTCAAGGTCGTTATGGTAGTTCTCTTCAGCGTCTCTTGTATATTGCAGTAAGTCTACCATCATCTTTGCATACTGATGGTCTTTCCCAAAACGCCCTACAGGATTAATGACAGGAGCCGCTTCTAAAACACGGTTCACCATCTGATCCATGTCACGCCTGATTACATTCGCAACTATAGGCATAACACGAAAACGCTCGTTTTCGCTCATGTTTTGGAATTGTCTACTGGCGTAATACGACCAAGCTCTACGTGCTTCCGTAGCCCATTCCCCTGCCTCGGCTACCCCGTCCTTTAGTCGCTCGTTACAATTAACGGCATGATCGTCTTTTGTTTTTGCCATTTTTATTTTGTGCCCGTTTTCCTTTTCAACTCTTCAAGTATGTTTAACAACTCTGCTATCATCTTAAATGCCCCTGCCCTCGGGAATGCGGCATCACCCCCGAGGACACAAAAAAAGCCACGGTTGAGGCGATGCCGTGGCCCAAAACTACCTACATGCGATGCTAAGGAGGGATAGCACCGCAATAGATTCTTAAATAATATATTCAACTCTGTCAACCCCCTAATTAAAAATAGAGCTTTCAATAGCCTTCTTTTCTTCGTCACTTAACCCTGTATCTATCCCTGCCTGCCACAACCTAACCGAGTCCTCTGCGGCTAATTCAGCTTTTATTTCTTCCGCATCATCAGCGTCAAGCATTTCTTCATAACCGTCACTCTCCTCTATATCTCTCACCATGAACGTGTAGTCCCAAACCTGCATTGCCGCACAAATTAAGGCTACCGCCCTTACAGGGTGTGCAAGATGAGAGTTTTGAAAAAGCTTGCAATGATCGTTTATCTGTAATTCGTTTCTTGCCAGTAAGGTTTCTACCAACTGCTTACCGTATTCCTCGTCATCTCCCATTGGAGGGGTGTCCATCAGGGCAAGGGTAAGGTCGTTTGATGTGTATGTAGGGAACCAAGACTTATAATCCACGGGGTCAATATTGCTGTCATACACACATAATCCCTCTGTAGATCTAAGGAATTGCATAAAGGGAGGTTGATTTGGAATGGTTATCCCCATGTCAACCTGATATAAATCTTTTAAACTAACGGAGGCAATTCTCAGGTCATGCATTGTGGGGTTTGTTACTTTGGCAATATCCACACCGTCTATCTCTGTGTAGAATAAATCTTTATACCTGCTAACTACATCTTTATCCCAATCTTCAGGATCTAACGCCTGAGCCTCATCTAAGACGATTTTAGGTCTGGGCTTTTGCCGTGGATCATTATCGTAAACCTCTCCCACTACGCAGGCATACCCTGCTTCATTTCCCTTTGGAGGAATGATCCCCATCCACACACGGGTGTATATATTCCAACCATTACCCTCATCTATCTCTACTAATCCATGATCTTTTCTTTTTCTTACTTTAACTGAAGTGTTCATTAAATCCCCCCTGCCAAAATTCATAAAGCGGTGTAGGCGTTTCTGCTTCGCTAAGATAGTATGTCGCACCGTTATTTAACTCTACAACGGGGCCTCCATTTCTCTTCCCTGACATCGGCTTTATATCGACAATTTGTTGTTTATATATCCATTGCAGAGTGCCGTTTGCAAGTTCTACAATAATTTTAGGATTCGGATTCGTAGACAATGATAGGAGTCCCTTCTCCTGCATAAAGGCAGGCTATGTTATGGTCAAACCACTCGCAAGCTCCTTCATAGTTTACATCCATGTCTTTCATTAACAAGTCCATAATACGATTAGCACTGTAAACCACAAGGCCATCATTAGGGTATTGGCCTCCAGTTCCGATAATTGCACCATCCAAACCGTCAAATGTAATAGCATCTTCTCTAATTGCTTCGATATCCAATTCAACCTGCGACTCCCTTTGCTTCATTTGATAACCTCCTTATATGGCGTGAAGGAGCCCAGTTTTTTAGTTGCCCTGCTCCTTGCATGTCTTCTAATAACCTGCCCATTAAACTTAAAACATCTACTTGGTCATCGTTTTTACCTGCGTCAAATCTAAGCATTTCCAATCTTAAATCCTCCAACCACGGAGCCCCACGCAAGAAATATACTTTTCCAGAAGACATCCTTGCCTGTATCGCCCTTGCACGGGATCGCTTGTCGAACCTACTGGCAAAAGGAGTCCTAACGCAATACGACCTTCTTTCCCGTTGTCGCATGTTAATATATGGATCAAGAGAAGATCTGATTTGCCCTGCTTCTTCCGCCCATTGAATAGGCTTCCATTTGTCTACTAAGTCCAGAAATGCTTCTACCCATACATCGGAAACAGTTTGCCCTCTCCACCAATCAAGTATGTATAAATTATCTGCATCATCTACTCCACACACTCCATGCACGGTGTAATCGCCTTCTCCGTCTTTTGTAGCGTAATCACTTGCTCCATATAATCTTAAATTTTCTGGAGCCTCTTTTACGGTTTTGAACCAGTCGGCCAGAAAGTAACCCCCCTCTTCCGCTTGGGGATTTTGTTGGTATAACGCACTCCAGTCACGGGACCCAATAACAGATTTAATTTGCAATAAGCGGTCTTCAGGATACCAGTCACTCCAAAGAGCTTCTCCTCTTTTTCTTCCTAAAAGGTCGTTGTCTTCTGCAAGGGCAGGAAGACTTATAACCTCCCACTTATCTCCACCATCATCCTCTTCGGCAATAAGTCTCCCTGCAAGATCATCATCGTGCCAACGGGTCTGAATAACCACAATGGCACCTTCAGGCATAAGACGGGTGTAGAGAACAGAACGATACCAATCCCATATTCGGTTTCGTATCGTTTCTGAGTCAGCTTCTTGACGGTCTTTTATCGGGTCATCAACTATGGCAAGATTGGCCCCTCTTCCCGTGATCGCCGTCCCTACGCCCGCCGCAATATATGCACCTCCTGTCTTTAGATGCCAACGATTTGCGGCCTGAGAGTCTTCGCTAAGTTTGGCATCGGGGAACACCTTGCCGTATACTCCACTGGAAACAAGGTTTCTTACTTCACGCCCAAAGTCGGAAGACAATTCCGAGTTATAAGACGCAGATATAATTTGTGCTTTAGGATTCCTACCAAGATACCACGCAGGGAATCTACGGGTAGCTAATTCGCTTTTAGTATGACGGGGAGGGCAAAAAATCATTAATCGTTTACAATCACCAGACTCTACGCGCTGTAACGCACTTGCAATAACCTGATGGTGTGCCCCTACTTCAAAATCTGGTTTAGTCAGGGTCACAAAAGCCATAAGCTCCTCTCGGGCTTTACGCCTTTCCAATAAAGCAAGAGCCGCTTCTTCGGGGCTAATTGACATCAGCGTCTCTCACTTTAAGCTCATTACAGCACTTCTTATACTTCCTTCCACTACCACAGAAACAAGGATCGTTCCTGCCAATACCTAAGTCCCTAATGGCTTTTGCGGAATGCACCGTAATACTATCAGGGCCTTCTTCTTTTAAAAAATTTAATATCTCTTTCTTATTAACTCTTTTACAGTCGTATGTTTTAAATCCAATATCGTTTGCAATAGCATCAAGGGCACTGGATATAGTCGTTGTATCCTTTGCAATGTCCACATCTAACTCAAAGGTGATTACTGTGGGCTCATCCTCGTCAGGCAGTGTGCCTTTCATCATCCATGTTTTTTTCACACAAGACTCCCATTCTAAATGGTTAGCAGGCCAAGGATCTCTATAAATCTTCTTCCGCTTCCACTACTCTTAGTTGTCCTTTTATGATACTCTCAAGGTCGGTATCCGACATGGCAGTTGCCTCTCCACGATCTTCTTCGATGGACATGTCAACTGCTTTCCTTTGAGGATAAACATACTTAGCCAGTTCACGCAAGGCCGATAATTGAGTTTGAACATCGCTGTTCGGGTCCACGGCAATCCGTGCCATCCCTTCTAAGGGGTCAACTGTCATACCTAATTGCTCTTCAACCTGACGGAGCTTTTCAGAGGCACTCACCTTACTGCCTTTATTGCGACTCCCCTTCTTACGTCCTACGGCTTTACCTGCTACGAACTTACCAGACTTAGGATCTCTCCCTTCCTGATACTGTTCCTCCCATTGTGGGTCTGCATTACTCATGTTGTCTCCTTAAATCAAAAAGTTATGTGCGATATGTATGGGTGGGTCCCTATGCATGTAGCTCCTTCACTGCTTTTTTTCGGTTTTGTGGTATCCCCCCACATGTATCATGGGTCGAGGCATGTATAATAATCGCGTAAACATTATTAGGCAACCATCGACTTGCCGACATCAGCCATACACAGCGATATCCACCATGTATAGCCCAGTCAGTTAGTAGCGATAATACCACATATCGTTAGTTAACTGGTTAGCCTGTCCCATAGCCCAGACTCCGCAGGTCGATCAGCCTGAAGCTCACGTAGCTGGCCTCTCACTATTCTCAATTCTTCACTTTTGACCCTTACCTGATGTGCCAGTGCAGTCACCTCACACTCCAGTAGATATCGCTCCCTATCCGCCCTTGACAATATCTCCAGAATTTTTCCATATGAGGTCACCTCATCTTGCATCCTATCGGTCAGTGCTGACCTTAAATCCCCCTGAGCCGTGCGAGCCTGTGGCTCAGTATTCTGCCTATTCATGTGTATATCCTATGTTTTTGTTACTTTCTAAGGTTTCTGTGGTTTATCAGGTTAATACATGGCTATGCGTTGTCAATCCCCTCTAAGCCCTCTAACAGCCTGATACAGGCCATACTGATAGTGTATACATATGGCAGTGGCCTTTTATGCCTGTTACAGGCTATAGCCCTTTTAAAGGGGTCTTGATTCATATATATATGCATCCCAATTATGGGCATATCAAATTATTTTCATGTCTATGCAAAAAAGTTCTTGACTTGTCTAATTGACTGCCTTAAGTTTCTCTATGTCATCGCAGTTAATTTTTTTAGGGAGTCAACATGAAGCGGATCACACCACAGGCTGAACTGGTCAAGGTAGCAAAGCTCGCAGGTTACGAATTAGGCACTCTACTCGTAGGTATCGCACTATCCATCGCAGGGCTAATCTAAGGGGTCAACATTATGAGCAATTTATTCGACAAGATCAGCAAGGTCATCAGCATTCTCACCTCAGAACGCACGGTCACTAAGACCGACCGCTCGACCAAGGACTACGACATCAACTGCAATGGCACTTACATTTGGTTTTTTACCGAATCACCGCAAGATGAGAGACTGAAATTTCTTGATTTCGACCCTAAAAACGGCATACGTTTCTTCGCAGGCATCCAGACTGTCGATGGTAGTTACCGTGATGTGTGGGGAGACTGCTTAGACCCCGACAGCTTGTCGGATGCTGAAAAAATAGAGTTAGCTGACTGGATCAGGAGCAATGGTCACGAATGGCGTTGCACGGATGAGGATGGGGAATTGCATGGCAAGGGGTTCTATTATGGTGATGACGATGAGTCGCTGTTCGCCCCGCAGGAGTTGATCCAGTGGAATACTGGCGGAACCTGTATAGAGATCAGGGAACGCAAATACAAACTGATTGAGGATGAGGATGGGACTGTCAGTCTCAAAAAAGACGGCATAGAGGGATGGTCATACGTCTAATATCTTGAGGGGTGGATGGGGGTGATGAGCCCCTGTCTATTAAAAGGCAGTCTGGGTCCCAAGCCCCAGACAATACACACCAACAGGGAGTCAACCTTATGTTTCAGACCATCATCAGTATCCTCAAAAATCTTGTCGGCATCGACAAGCCACTCGCATGGTGCAGTGCAGGTGCATCCGATTTTGCGGAAGGTAAAAACGGATGGAGCTACACTATCACCGCTACCCATGCCAATGCCCTCGACATCTACGGAGCCTACACAGCAAGTATCCGCATCCCATCCTACTCTGACATCGACCTTGAAGAGGGTGGAGTTCGGTTGCAGTCCCAGACGGGGTTCCGTTCGGAGGCGGATGCTAAGGCATGGATAGATGAATACCGTGCGGAGTGGGCGAGCAATAAATACCTTGAGCTTGCGGAAATTTTACGGACTCAAGTTTTGGTTTTTATTCGCACGGGCTCTGCTGAGGCACTCTCAGCATTCGGCAGTCGTGATCATTTTACGGACTATTGGCATAACCGCTGTCGATTATTAGTCGGAGTGCCCATACTTGAGGGGCACTGGACTAAGGATCACCTCTACACGTTACAGCAATTCGTGTTGACCCGTGCATGGCATGAGTTTTCCAAATACACCGACACGGAGGCCAATACCCATCAGCACCGCTGTTTAGTGGGTTTGGAGGGCCGTGAGGAATGTCGATACCATACGGAGATAGCCTACAAACTCGCCCACCTGATCAATCTCGCAGAGTCGATATTGGGTCAGCCCCAGTCCCGTGCAGTCGTGGAGCATAGCGAGGCTATCGTAGTGACTGAGCGTGGTAGGTCGCAGTCGGCCAGTGCCCATGTAGAGATCCCAGAGTATTTCGATGCCAAGCCTCACGATATATCCGTAGAGGAATTGGACTGGGAACGTCAGCCCTGCAAACTCTCGACACACAGTCTGTATGCCGCCTAAAGTGGGGGACTTGACAAGTCTAATTTAGTTTCGTATGTTTGTATGGTAGTTCGCAGTATTGATCTTTGAAAATCGAATAAAGGCAGTAGGTTCGGAGGCGTGATAGACACTGAGCGATCAGGGTCGCGTCCTCTGGGGCGATCAGCACGGGGCAACGGCCTCGCACTCAGGCGATACCAAGAGGTTGATGAGAGCGTAAGGTGACGGGCTCAGTAGTCGGGCTGACGTAACACTGCCGACAAAATTTTATCCACACTATCAGGAGGGACATCACGGTCTATTCAAATTAGTGCTACGGCAACACGTGAGGGACTACTGGTATCCACCCATCGCACATGCGACATACCTAATACGGCTCAAGCCGATAACTGTATATAGTCTGACGAGATCAGCACGGCATACAGGGCGTAACGGTTCAAGGGGTAGGCCATACCAGTAGGTAAACGCATAGGACGGTCCCAATGCCGTCCACCACCCATATCGGGAGTCAATTTTTATGAATGAGTTACACGTCTTTCTTTTGTTTTTCACCGTAACATGCACGGGTTTTATGATTCGGGCATGGATTCAGGAGTTCAAAAAATTACGCAGGAATCATCTCAGCAAATTATACGCAGAGTGCGGTTATACAGGGTCAGGCTCACAATTCACGGAGGGTAATTAAATGAGTAATTTAGCAATACTGAAATTGACGCAGATTGCGTCAGCATTAGAGGCAATACAGGCGGAGGCTCAAGAGGCTTTTGAGTCTGCCACTACCGAAAAAAACCCCATACTATGCACTCTGGCGTATCGCACCTGCGTCTTAGATACACAGGATAACATCAGCAACCTACAGCTACGCATTGCTAACGCACTTAAATCACTGGAGACTAACTAATGAAAAAATTTGAAACTGGAGCTTATATTGATAACGGGGACGGGGTGTGGAGTAATCAAGGTTTGTTTATGCGTTTTTGGAGTATGTGTCGAAATTTTAAAATTGATCGGTCAGACTTACCGTATCCTACAGAGGCTGATACAATTAATAATCATCCTGACGTTGATGGAGTCTTCAATAAATTCATCGGGGCGTTGAATTCTGATAAACGCACGAAAGACGGGCACTACTGGGGATGGAGTGATGTCGAGAGCGGAGTGTTTGGCTACTGGGAGACAGACCCTGAGTTAGCATAACCTGAGAGGCAGGGGGGTGACCCCCTGTTAAAGGACAGCCCCCGTCTCAAGTCTGGGGCACATTCAAGGAGATTTATTATGAGTAAAGAATTTGACATTCGACTGGTCAAATCGGGCAGTCGATACGAGGCACGATTCGATTTCGATTATTCGACCAAGGATTTTGTCAAAAATAATGGGTTTCGTTTCGACCCTGACAAAAAAACTTGGTGGACGCAGAAACTTGACGTAGCCCAGAAATTAGCCCCCTACGCCACGGAGGCGGTCCTACGGGACTGGGAGGCAGTAGGCAAGGCATCGAAAGCCACTACGAGGGCAAGTAGGGCTACAGAGAGCGATTTTGAGGTTCCATGCCCCGAAGGATTATCCTACCTACCCTATCAACTCGCAGGCATCGAATTCATCGCCAGTCGCACTGCAAGCCTGCTTGCTGATGAGATGGGATTAGGCAAGACAATTACGCTCATAGGAGCATATAATTGGCTTACTCAACATGACCCAAAATTTGACGGGTCAGCACTCATCGTATGCCCTGCATCGCTCAAATTAAATTGGGAGCGCGAGCTACGTAAATGGTTAACTGTAGAGCGTAAGATTCATATTATTAATGGCTCTGCCAAACCCCCTGCTGATGCAGATATCTACATCATCAATTATGACATATTGAGCAAGCATAAGAAATTTCTGGATTCAAAACGATGGGGTTTAGTAGCCGTAGATGAGGCACATTATCTGAAGTCACCCAAAGCGAATCGCACTAAGCAAATATTTGGATTCAGTAGTCGCACGGTCAAGTCGAAACAATATGCTCCGATCAGGGCATACAAAAAAGTTTTGATGACGGGCACTCCGATCACTAATCGACCTGTCGAGCTATGGCCTCTATTGAACTATTTAGATGACAAATATTGGGGGCTCAAGGTTTCAAAATCTCACTACGAAAAACATTTCTGTAACGCTCACAACAATGGCTTTGGGTGGGACAATAAAGGTTCGGCCAATCGAACCGAATTGAGCCAGAGACTCAGAGAGAGCGTGATGATTCGCAGACTCAAATCTGAGGTGTTGACTGACCTCCCAGATAAACAGCGTCAGGTCATCGAACTACAGGCCACTAAATCGGATCAGCGATTGATTGATAAAGAGTACGCCAAACTCAAAGCAGTCATAGAGCAGGCACGGGTTAATGATACGGACGTTGATTTTGAGCAGTCGGTTAAGGAGTTGACGGGGTCATCGGTTGCATTCACCGAAATGGCACATGAGCGGAAACTGATAGGACTTCAGAAGGTCGATAGAGTTATCGAACATGTTTATCAGGTCGCTAAAGAGCATCCAGTAGTCGTATTCGCATGGCATGTTGATGTGATCGACAAAATAGTCGATACACTCCGCCTCAATAGTATTTCGACAGTCAGGGTGACTGGAGATACTCCGCAGGATCAACGTCAGGTCGGAGTCGATGCTTTCCAAAATGGCGATGCAAGGGTATTCGTTGGCAACATTCAGAGTGCAGGCGTTGGTCTAACACTGACGGCCAGTAGCCATGTAGTATTTGCAGAGAATAACTGGACACCTGCAAGTATCTCGCAGGCTGAAGACCGCTGTCATCGAATTGGCCAGAAGGATTCGGTATTGGTTCAGCACCTTGTTATCGAAGGCTCACTGGACGCTCAGATAGCAAAAACGGTATGTGCCAAACAGGAATTGATCAGGGATACACTGGACGTGGATCACGGGGGACGTAAGGCGGTCAAGCCTGCCGTGTTCAAGGCTCCCGTAAACCGCCCTGTAACGCCTCCGAAGGTCCAGAGGGGCAATACCCCTACCGACACCCCGATCATCTCTGAGACGAGCCGTGAGGCGTGTCTAACGGCACTGGGGACACTGAGTGCAAACTGCGATGGAGCCCACGCTAAGGACGGCATGGGATTCAACGGACTTGACACAGATTTTGGCAAGTCTCTTGCAAGGGCAACACGGTTGTCTGACAAACAGTATCAGCACGGTAGCAAGTTAGTCCGTAAGTATCGCAGGCAACTACCTGATGCACTGGTAGACCTCGCATTAGGCATCAACTAATCAACGGGCAGGGGGACTGACCCCCCTGCCTTCACTCATAGGAGGAATCACCATGAGTAAAGAAAATATCATAGCATACACCATTCGAGAATCCGTCAGCGGTAACTACTACACCATACTGAGCGATACTCCCTACAATCCGTCCCACATAGACATGCCCTCCCAACCTAACTGCATTGCGTTGGGCCCTAATCGTCAGCCCCACTATCAATTCGACATGTGGGATGAGGACACTCAGGACTATTGGGATTACTGGATAGTCGCACGGATCGAAATTGAGGATATTGACATAGAAGATTTACCTATAATCACACCACACCCTATCATCACGGAGGATTCATAATGGCATCAATATTTCCAATACGATCATCGCAAGGCGTTCGCAATCTGGATGGGTCACGATATACCCACTGGATCAGGGTAGTACCGCCCGAAACACTGGACGCTACGGAGCGGATGCAAGCATGGGACTATCACGGTCCAGAGCCTACCCTCCAACAACTACAACAGGCAGTAGGAGGGCTTATCGAACTCACACGTTCATACATTCAAGGGGAGGCCGTCCCGACCATCGTCAATGAGGAGGGATTGTTTACTGAGCGACATAACGACCTGATATGGCGTGAGGTCGATGACCCAAGCAAACAACCATGGGAGGCTCTGCACGGCACGGTTTTATTGTTTTTACGAGGCGATCTTAGTTAGCCCTAAGTATGGCCGATTTGACAAGACTTGTTTTTATAACTATCTTTAGACATCAATTATTAATTTTTTAATCCACCCAACGGAGGGTAACAGCATGGCAGATTTAACGATAGAAAGAAATTATGACATAGCAGTAGAATTTAACTGCGGAGAGTATGTCGAAGCGGATGAATGTGAAGATGATTACAATGGCACTATCACTGTGAAACTTGAAGCTACTCTTGAAGAGTTTTTAAACAAGCAGGCTCAGGAGACTTACGGATGCGACTGGGAGGATTTGGTCAATCCAGATGAAGATGACGAGTAGTTTGGTGATGGGTCTTGCCTCACCCTACGGGGCAAGATTAAACCGCAGGGAATGTCCAAAGCCATTCCGCCACTTTTTACTGGGAGTCTAAATTATGTTTAATGCAGTATGTAGAACTGAAGGTACGATATCAAAAGGCTCTTGGGCTTACGGCATCAGGTCTATCAAGGCCAGTGACCTGCCAAGATGTCGGGGTGACTGGGAGTCCAGAGAGTTTGTTAAAAAAGTTCAGTCGCACATACCAAAAATCAAACCACGTAGGAATTACTGGTGTGGGCCTTACGCTATGGCCGTCCTGACCAATACGAGTTACGAGGAGGGGTTAACGCAGGTCTGGAAACACGACCCGTCATCACGGTCAATAGGCATGGTCAAGGGAGTCTGGAATAGCACTATGCAGAAAGCCTTGAAGACCTTTTTTAAATGCAGGCGAATAGCGAACCTTCAGCAGATTGCTACGGGCTATAACATCTGGGAGTCGGAGGAATGGATGGACGCTGTAGGCAACGATAGTGTCCCCACCCTTGCCCGTTGGCTGAAGACTCGTAATCGGAAGACGGTCTACCTGATCAACATCACAGGACACTACATCGTGGTCGCAGGTGATAAATGGATCGACAATAATACCATGCGTTGGCAGTCGATTAATGTTTGTAAATATCGCAAGAAACGAGTTCAAAATGTGTTCCCCATTAAGCCATTAGGAGGCGGTGAAAAATGAAAAGATTATTGTCCAAAGTTGTTGTATGCCTATTGAGAAAGGTGTCTGTAATTGCCCTGAATGAGAACTGCTCAGAATATGATGTAGTTGAAATCGACTACGACCCATCCACTCAGAGAATCGAAATACATTTCGATGAAAATAGGGAGACATTTTAATGATTAATATCGGCAATGCTGAGGCAGTCCTATCCAACGAACACGGAGTCAATGATAGAGTCTGGGAGGAGGATAACCCCCATCAATTCAGGAAGCGAACCTCAAGAGTTCTTTTACTCCCGTCCGACCTCTACTACGCCATTCAGTTGGAATGGAGAGGGGGGAAAAATGACCGTAGAATTATCTGGGATGGAACGATGCAACAATTAGACATCCACAATAAGGAGATTTGGATATATCCCGTCAGTCGCACGAGAGTCGAACGCAAATACAATTCGCTGTTTTGGACCAATACTGATTATGCTGACCCACTGAATGATTATTCGGTTGCATTTACGGCATGGGATACCGCAGTTAAACTCGTAGACATAGGAGGTGAATAATGTATGCAATAGCCGTATCGAACGGAGAGCGAGTCAGGGATGGGTGGAAATATACATTCTCAAAAGTTTTTAGTGCCCCCCGTAAATCGACACTCGCTACTATGATTGTTGATAGTTTCCCCGAATGGAGGGATAGGGAGATACTCGTTATGTCCTCTAAGCCTAAGCACCTGACCGATGTCAGGTTCAATAGGATTGGCATGGTGCGTAATCGGGACACGCTCAGGATCAGCGATAGTGAAAAGTATTTTGTTGCATGGTATAGCGTCACCAAATCTCATGGCGGTGAGATTACAGTTGAACGTAAATGGTCAACACCAACAGGCTACGTAGCATAGTCATTTGACATAACTAAGTCGAGGAGATATATTATGAGCGTCACTGGATTGCAACACAAAAAATCTATTCACAAAACAGCGAAGAAAATCAGAGGACAAAAAGCAAATCGCTACAAAGACTTTTGGTCAGCCAGAGATTCAGGTAGCCCAGAGAAATACAGTCGAAAAAACAAACACAAAAATACTGGAGGGTATTTAGATGATTAACGGCAAGGAAGATTCAATAACTGAAATAAAAAAATGGTTAATCGTAGCCCATAATGCGATTAACCATATCACCGTGATCAATCTGAATAGCGAGAACGATGACAAAATTCATAACACTATCCACGATTGCCGTAACAAACTCGCTTCGATTGATATTTACATTGACGAGAAGGAAGCGGGCAAAATCAACTACCTCAACACCACGGGAGACCTAACCGATGTCGAACAATAAAACGCCACAAACTGGACTCGTTTATCATCACAGAATACACAACCCTGACAAGTCGGGTGCGTTATATGACACGCTACACTCAGGACTTGAAGAGGGCTTTGGATTAAAGGATACTCTAAAGCATCAGGGTATAACATCGAAGCCTACCACATATGGACATCGTAGTGGGGCATCGTGGTCTGACGGAACTGGAGACTGGCACACGAATGGCGTATCAGCGTTTAAAACATCAGCCCTAAGAAAACAGAAAAGACATATCACTACCCCCAGAGAATACCCGTCACCTAAAGACGGTGAACAGGTAGATTCGATGGTCGAGGATTTAATTTGGACTCTTAACGATTTAGAATGGGAAGCTTGTGCAATTTACTTTACTGGATTAGATGAATTTGAATACACTCAGGGTAAAGAAATTTCAAGGGCTAACTTCACCTTAGAGGACGGGAGGTCTCTCAGTGTAGATGCTCACTCACTTTTCTATTTACTCAATGCTTGTGAGCCTACCTACATGCGACATACAGGTCAGAGGGGAGCCCCTATTATATTTTTTAACGTATGGCACCCTGCATTAATACACGAAGACATCATTGATTCATCGGTAGCTATACTGGCTCCGATACAGGCTAAGGGAACTATAAACGAACCAAAATCCCCATCCATATTAAAGAGAAAGGGTGTCTAATGAATAATATATCTCGCATCAATCCCAATGACGAGCCTGATTATGATAGGGGTTTTGTTACTAATGGGAGCTTTCAGTGGAAGGCTAAAAAAGAGGTCGATCCAGACGTTGCTTATGACGATTATCGAATCGAACAAGCCGAAAAGGCTTCGCCAAAAGACAATTAATTGAAAGGGTATAACATGACTTTAATTTTAAATAAAAAAATAAAGGACGGATGGGCTACACTGGGGTGTAGTATTTTTGAGGATGCAAGAAATATATTCCACGACAATCCAAAACTAAAAGAGATTTGTTTTTATGACCGCTCTAATATCGAAGGTTTTCGGGGGGAATGGGAAAGCCGTCTTGAGATTGACCGTTGCGGTGATTACAAAATTTCTAATTATTTAATTGGAACAGAGAGCGAGTCAGATCCCCACACGGGCTCCGTCTCTGATATTATAGACTGGGATGTCAGCCATGTGGAGATCGGGCTTTACGAGCCCGTTTTAGGCGATTCTGAGGGCATTGAGAGAGAAAGGATAAATCATTAATGGCGAAGGGTAAATCGAAAGACGATTTAGAGGCAAGAATTACGGAACTTGAGAATATTGTCACCGCATACTCAAACTATTCAGGCGATCTTATTACGATCATTACGAAAATGAAAGAGTATTTAGGGGGCAAAGACATGAAGATGAATGATACACTCAACATCAATGGTATACTTGGCAGGGAGATAGCCAAGCGAATCCAAAAAAGACTTGATGAAACTTCAAAAACTTTTCACAATAAAATTCAAGGAAAGCAGGTGTAAGAATGCAAAACAAAAAAGGTAGCTTACTAATGTCGTGTCATCAGGTTCCATTGGCAGAGTTTTTCGGTATATCACTCAGTAGACTTAATCAGATTTCGACACAACACGGACTGGGATTTATTGAAGGGGGCGGTAGACGGTATACCACTGCGGATATTGAAGAGCTACGATTGATCAGGCTAAACACCAGAATGGGGAACCCTAACTGGGTTAAGGGTAAGCCTCAACCTCATCGCCAGAAAAAGACAGACAACGGTGCTGTTTTGTCCTCTGAACAGGGATCAAATACCGTTAATGCTCCGTGGCAACCCAAACAGGGTGACGTAGTAACCAGTGAATAGACGTATTGAGACTTTATGTAAAGCTTTAGGGAATAAATGCGACCCTGATGATACAGAACAGTCCGATTTTTGTTGCTATATGAGAATGTTTTACCTTGTAGCGGAACTTATTGCAATTATAGCTATTGTTTCTAATGCAATTCATCAGTGGTAAGGGTTATAATGGACAAAATAAAACGTATAATTTTTTCTCCTCCCCTTTTAGGGGTATATATTATTTTACTAATTTATGTGGCCTTTAAAAGGCTTATACCCTTTCGCAAAAAACGTGCCAAGCAAATCGAAGATGAAATAGACTTATCTCACGTAATCTGATTGACAGGTATTCGACTTATGGCTATACTTGAAGTCAGTTACACCACTGCACGGGAGTCATCAGCAGTAAATTCGTAACTTATAAACTCAGGACTCGGCCATAGTGGCTCATTGTCCGTAATCGTAAGGAGGGCTTTATGCCAGTTATAGCACAACTACCTCGTTCAGGCGGAGGAGATTTCACTCCATTATCAGCAGGATACCACGATGGAGTGTTTAAATCTGTGGAAGTAAAAACTTTTGACCAAAAGAATTTCAACACGGGAGCCCCTGAGAAAGTCGATAAATTGGTTATCGACTTTGAATCTCATACCGATCCTCCAGTAGATGGTAAACCTGCTATCGGCAAAATGTTTGTCCGATTGGCCTACGGAGATCGGGCTCACCTCACTATACTGCGTTCAAGGTTATTGGGACGTAATCCTTCAGGCGATGAGGCGTATGATATTAGCTCCGAAGAATTTGAAGGTAAGAAGGTTAAGGTTCTCGTTAAGCAGAGGACATCCCGTCAGGGTAGGCTGTATGCCGATCTTGATCCTACATCAGTAACTCCAATGGGAGACGGTGCAACGCCTCAAGCATCTGAGGCTGTTGAGGCCGTCACAAAAGCCTTGGACGGTGAACAGGTCGAGGATAGTCAGGACATTCCGTTTTAATGACATGGGGTAGAGATAATGGTCTGGGCATGGTTGACTCCCGAGTTCAGATTTTACGTGAGTGGGTGGCTCATTCTCTACCCCTATTTTTATGATCACCCAAGAAATCGAATTACCGTGGGGGTTCCCCACACTGAACGACCTACTAAACATCACAGCCCGTCACTGGTCTCAACGACATAAATCAAAAAAGCAATGGCAAGGAGTTTGCAAGATTGCCATAAGACAAGGCAAGCTAAAACCCCTTGCAGGGGCAGTGGATGTTACCTTCATCTTCTTCCCTCCCAATGCACGTAGAGACCCAGATAACGCTTCAGCGGTAGTACGTAAGTTTATGCTTGATAGTCTTCAGGAGGAGGGGATTATTGAGCAGGATAACTGGCGAGGGATTGCAGGACTGCATGACCGATTTGAAGAGCCAGATAAAGATAACCCACGCATAATTATGAGGATTAAAGGTGAGAAAAAATGAGCAAATATAGCATTACCCCTTCGGGAGATTTTAATTTTATAGAGGTTGCATTAGGGCACATATCCAAGCGAGGGCAAGTCCTACCTTTAGACACTGCACTGACAGAGATTAATAAATGCAGGGAGGCAGGTGAGCCTGCATTCCGTAGCATCCATTGCTTTAACAGCGACTTTAAAAAGCATGTCGATACACATAAATCTGTTCGGGGATATTTCGGTCCCAGTTTTTCTCCGTTTCTAACATTCGACATTGACGATAGTGACATTGAAGGTGCAACCCTAACGGCACAAAAATTTGTCAAGGGATTGATAGACGGATATGGGGTTCCATCAAAATATATTATTGTATGGTTTTCTGGTCAGAAAGGTTACCACATACAACTACCCTCTCAATTATTTGGCGGATGGAAAGCCGACCAAAAACTACATGTCAAACTGCGTAAACTGGCAGAGACCCTTGCCCGTGGTCATAATATTGATACTTCGATCTATGACCAGAAACGATTGCTCCGTATTGGAGGGACACGACATGACGTAACAGGTAGGTTTAAATCTCATATCACAACAGAAGCTTTTTTACAATTAAAAACTGATCGTCTGCCCTATCTGGGAACTGAAAAACCAGACCTATCATTTATCCCAGATGTCAAGCAGTGCAAACCCATAGAATCTCTTGAGGCGGTATGGATTGACATCTTACAGAATGCCTCAAAACCTGCGAGTAAACAGGTGACTACGGTTGACTATCAATCCTTCGATGGGAGCTTCCCTACGAGCCTATCTGAGGGGGATGGTAGAGACAACCGATTCTATTACAAAGCTCGACAACTACGGGACTGGGGAGTCCCTGCATGGGAGGCCAGAAACATATTAGAATTATGGGACGGCCAGTGCGACAACCCCCTCACAGATACGAATGGTGAGAATATCCTGATGGATAAAATACGATCAGCTTATGGATCAGATGCTGAACTGGACGATGAGGGTATTGTAGTTCACTCTGGACTTGAAGCAGTCAATGCGTATGAGAGTTATCTCGACAACCCAAGTGCGTCTATATCTACAGGCTTTAATATGATAGACAATATGCACCGCAAGCTTCGCACGGGAGAGGTTTGTGTGATGTTAGGCAAAACAGGTTCAGGCAAAACAGCGTTAGCTTTAAATATGTTACGTAACATGGCACTGAATAACCATCGTTGTATTTTCTTTAGTCTTGAGATGACCTTACACAGGGTAGTCGAACGCCAGATAGCCATAGAGTTGAATAAGACTGCTGATGAGGTAGAGAAAGACTTTGCTTCTCTACGGAAACAGGTTCACCACATCCCGTGGTGGAGCAATTATCATATTTGCAGTCAGTCAGCGATGTCGATGAAACAGATAGAGGATACAGTTCAACGGACATCAGCTATGCACGGAGATGTAGATGTGGTATGTATCGACTATCTGGGATTGATTCGCAGTGCTAATAACAGTAGCAGTGTGAGTAGTTATTCGGCTGTGTCAGAGATTGCTTCCGCATTAAAGAATGTGGCAAAGCGTTGCGGTATTGCCATTATCGTATTAGCTCAGGTAGGCAGGCAACATGGGCAAGACGGTGATGTTCCGCTAACCTTGACCGCAGGTCGTGATTCGGGGGTAATTGAGGAGGGGGCTGATTTGGTCTTAGGAGTCCATCGACCTGAATTAGGGGCAGGTGATAGGACGATGGGCGTTCAGGTCTTAAAGAGCCGAAAGGGGACGATACACGCCAGTTCTGACCATGCTTTGTATCCTTGGCACGGACCAAGCTTTCGCGTTCAGAATGTGGCTCTGGATAGATCAAATTTAGGAGACAAAAAATCACTGTTCTGCACCCCAATAGAAGACCTACCAAAAGATAGTCCGATAAAAAAAATCATAACCAAATTTGATGGGGAGAATGCGTAATGAAAGGCGATGAAGACTTCATAACAGTTAGAAAATTACAAGGCAATGATCGGGGGGAATCTTTTTCAAAAAATGGATACAAGAATAAACACGTATCTACCACAGATGAATCCACCCCTTTGAGAAGATTGGCCTCAGAGGTTATATTTAAAGCTATAAAAGACTACAAGAAGTCTCGCCTTTTCCCTGAGAGTAAACGGGCTCAGAGAGATGCTGTAGGGGCTCTTGAGTTTTTAAAAAACACAGAAAGTCCGTGGCATAGAATATTAGATTTAAAGTCTGGAATATTCCACGACATGGCCGATAAAATTGAAAGAGATATAGAAAAGGAACTTAAATCACTGGAGGATTTACCGTCATGGTGGAAGGATACCATGCCTAAAAGAGGGGAAAACAATGACAACTGATCTTTATGGTCGCAAAGAATACGCATCTAAAAATTTTAAATGGAAAGAGTTTTATTGTAGTAAAGCCAAGCATCTTTTAGTTAGTGATCTAACTTTATTCCATATAGAATTACTTCAACAGCTAAGATCTGAATATGCAAGCACACTGCTTATAAACTCTGGATACCGTAGTCCTGAACATAATAGGGCGATAGGTGGAGCAGAAAAATCAATGCATCTTGAGTTTGCTACGGATATTGCACCTCACCCTGACAGTAATCATGTGTCAGTGCTTGACTTTCTTGCCAGTAAGGCAAAGCGATTAGGCTTTACAGGGATTGGTAGGTATGATACATTTATCCACCTTGACTGTAGAAAGTTTATAGGCAGAGAAGAAGCAGAATGGGATTATAGATCGTCAAAGTAATGGCGAGTAGCGATGGGGATTGATCGCCCTATTGCCGTGACCTCGCTTAGAGCGGAGAGGCCGTGATTATAGATCCAACACTTGGGATAGACTCAAGAGGGTCTTGGGGAGCATGGCTTCTCCGCCACACCATTTAACTGGAGGGTTAATATGCCACGAACAGCGTCTGTAAGACTTACCAAAAAAATGTTACCGCCTCATGTACAAGAGTATGTGCCAGATGATTTACAGGATTCCGACTTACCGTTATGGTATGCGGCTTTTGAAACAGGTAGAGCCTCAGTCGAGCCCTTACATGTCAAGGAGAGGCGTATAACTCCACCAGTAGAGGAGATGCCCGTCACTACAGAGGTTAACTACGGAGACCCTGAACCTTTTGTCGAACAAAAAGGACCTGATGAGGATAGTGTCTTTTCGGAGTTACTTGACTTTGTAAAAAACAATCACCCCGTAATAGACGTTGCACTGTTTGCAGAGGTTGCACGTAAAGAAAAAGAGATAAACAGTTGGATAAAAAATAAATCTTTACCATCAGGCAGGTTGATAAGTATGATGGTAGAGTCAGTTGTTGAAAAAATACCGACCTTAATTAAGAAGAGAAAATGATTATCATTGTAAAATTTCAATGTCCTGCATGTGGTTTAAACACGCAAGAAAGTTGGTCATGTAAACTAACATGCCGTAAGTGTGGGACAACATTTACGTGCGATGAATAGGAGGATTTATGCTAACTAATTTTGAAGATATGAAAAACCCAGAACCTGAAGCAAAGAAAGTTCAAGACTTAATACTGACTGGCATTAAGGCTCGTAAGAAAAGCAACCCTGTGAAGTCTAAGAAGATCGAAGACTCACTAAAGATACAAGGTCCTACAGTGAGAACTGTTATTAAAAACCTAAGACGCAAAGGTCACCCTATAGTGTCTACATCGAAAGGGTATTGGTATGACGGCAACTGGAGCGAGATGGACAAGACAATCGAAAGCCTACGGCAACGAGGGACTTCGATATTAAAAACAGCAAATGAACTCGAGAAAGCTCATATAGATTACAGAGAAGCCGTAGGAAAGTTCTACACATAATTTCCTACGTGGGGTAAGTGGTTATGGATTTTTCCACAAATGACCGTTACGTGGATAAGGCAAGCTTTCCTCCAAAAGCGGAAACTGGTTAACCGATTTTTTCCTCTATAATTATTGAGTTAACACATCAGTAATTCGGCTGATGAAAATTTACCACCAAATAAAAATGTGTAAATGTTTCCATGTATTACGCCTTATGACATAAACTTAACTACTCATTTAGTTATGACGGCATGTCCACGTAGGAACAAAAAAAAAGAGGGGAGGCCGATAAGCCTTCCCTCTTTCATTCGTTATATAACAAGCGTTTTTATGTCATATAACTCTACACTACTGAATCACTATCTGTTGATTCCATTAAGGTCTTTTTATCTTCGATGAATCTTTTCATAAGGTCAGCATTGCTATTATCACCGTTCAATACCTGATTACAGAAAGACCATATCTCAAGAGAAATCAATGCCGAAGTTTTAAATATATCAACAGGGTCTTCCTCACATTCAGGATCTTCATTCCCTAATGACACCTGTTCAATAAAGTCTATACCCACACTTAGCTCGTATGCGAATCTTGATATCAATGTCTTCATATCTGAGCTATGATTGGCAATCTCAGTTGGTATATGTAATTTGTCAGTTGACATATTATTCACCCTCTTTTTCTTCTTCCCCCTCCTCTTCTTCTATGGGAGGTGACACCTCATTAAAGGCCGCAATGGCTCCATTTAATCGCTCAAGATTAACGGTTAGAGCCTGTATTTCCTGAGTTTTTATTTGGATACTTCCTGCCGTTTCTTGCCTTTGAGCCAAAAGTAAATTCCTTCGGTCTTCTATTGCTTTTTCTTCTAACATATTCCCTCCTCCGTTGTTTGACAGTTAAAGGCTTCTCATTTAAAAAGTTTCTTCCAATAGCTCGCCCAATGTGAGGGCCAAATTTTGCCCCCAATATAACGCAAACTTAATCTCCAGACCACCCATGATAATGCAGTTAGTGGTATCCAATACTCAGGACGCACATGCATATAACTAATAAACGCTAATGGTGTATAAAAAGATATCCATTTAACGGTATGTCTCTTCCACCAACCTTCGCTTTTCATCCATGCATCTCTTAGTGCGTCAAATAGGCACACAAATAAAACCAATGTAATCGCAATTAATTCAGCCATGATACTGCTCCTTACATAGCCCTTGAGGGCGTAATAGATATTTTAGTATTTCGATCTTCAGTATACTCTTTACTGAGATCTAAGTAATACCCTCCCATTGGCCGAGGTTCAAGCCCTTTTTCGTGCCACCAACCAGAGGACTCTTCAAACTCGTTTTTGTAGGTAGCTAACTGTAAATGCCACTGCATATCCTGATAAGGAATACCTTTATTGGTTATCCTCTCTCTGCATATTTCCATCTGCCAACTCTGGTGTATATGCCCACTACAAACAATATCTGCGTCAGGCACGTAGACCGCTCGTTTAACAGCGTTAAGAGTTCCTTTACTGGAACCGCCTCCACCGCCAGATCCATGGGTATACCAAAGCTTAACCGTTTGGTAGGGGCTGTATTTCCTAACTGAAGTAGGTCTATTATCTTTTTTCATAGCCCTAATAAATATCCAACCAGAATACCCCATAGGCATTATGTTTGCCCCCGTGCGGAGGTTTAACTGTTGGCATACAGCACTGATTAAACTGAACTCTGTGATCCTTCTAACGGAAGACTCATGGTTCCCCTCAGAGATCATAGCAATGTGATGTGCGTAAGGCTCTAAAAAACTTACCGCTTCATCGACTAAAGCATTTAAATAATTACTTGTTTTTAACTCTGGCCGTAGTGATCCTTTACTTCCCCTCTTATCGTTCCGTCCCTGCATAGCATCAAAAAGATCTCCAAAGAAAAACACTGCACCATTACAATCTACTATTTCATCTAAATGCTTTTTTAATAAATCTCTTTGGCAATATTCACTGTCAATATGCTGATCGGAGGATAGTAATACTCTGTAATTCCAATTTTCTCCGTTTGCAATAACATCATGTGCAAGGCACTTACTTGACATTTTATATGTCGAAAGACCCTTTAAATCCTTGCCCATTTTTGACTTAGCCATTATGGTAAGATGTCTTCGATAACCGCCTTCGCTTCAAGTCCTTGTTTTGCTACCTTCCCCACACTTATAGCCAGTCTTTCCGCTTCTTCTGGAGATACATTCCCGTCAGCTACAGCCCCTTCATACTGATCAGTTAGTGCATTGACGGCAACTATCACATCCTTCACTTCATTGATAGCACCTTTAAGCTTCTTTGCTTTAAGGGCAACCTTAAAACCTGTTGATATTGCTCCAAACATATCTACTCTCCTTATTATCCTACATTGTTATCGCCATTAGGCGTTTCGGATTCCTTATAATAATCTTTAGGGTCAAGCTTAGGGAGTGGACGCTCTATATTCCTTGAAGATATCTCTTTGTTTTCTAAGGCTAATTTCGTGCCTCCAGTTATAACCCCATCTCTAAACGAATATAGGTAAAAAACAACTTTAATAGCACCTATCCTTGTGATCCGCCCTACCCTACCATCTAATATAACAATATCATCTTCGTTATACTCATTGCCTAAATTCAAAAAACATCCTGCTACTACATTCTCTATAGTGCTTTTAAAAAACAGTAAAGCAAATAAAATTATAGACATCCATGCATATTCTGAAATTAACTGAGCAAGACCAGATTGCTGACCGAATGTCTCTAAACTTTTTATTGCTTCTGTTTCCATTATTCGTGAGCCGCCCTTGCCATAAATCCTACGATTGAAGTCATCACTACGACCATGACCCCGTAGACCTGTTCAGCCTGCCACCAATCAGCCCATTGTGACCCCCCGACATAGCCTACCACATCAAATGTTTGATACAAGATTTCCGTCATCACCGCTCCGATTGCGGCAAACTTACTGGCGTTTGCGGCATTCTTTGTAGCTAACTCTTTTTTGGTTAATTGTAAACGGAACGTCTTATTCGTAGCTTTGACTTTTTTAACTTCTTTACGGGTCTCAAGAAGCTCTGCCCGACTTTCTTTGCCTACAATGTTTTCTGCTTTTACTTCACTCCGTAATGCTTTGATTTCCTCAACAGCTTGGACATATAAACGCCTTTGTCGCTCCGCTGATGGAATATTTTCAGGATCTGGATAGTTCATCAACAACTCCTAATAGAGTTGCCGATCTCCTTTAGTTTAAATGTTAACATTGCAATGTTTCTCCTTTACCACGGACAATCTTTTTTACGTGGCTCGTTTTTGCTACCTTCGAGTATCCTATCCAACTCTAATTTATAAGCCTCGTCATTAAACTTAGTCTCTATTTGCGCGTATAGAGCAGGGGGACACCCTGTTAAAGAATCAAACTCAACGAATTCCCCCTTCGCTTTAGCTGATGGATCAGTGCTTCGCGCAACGATAGAACTGTATATTGTATCCGTCCCATCCGTAGCAGTGACAGTATACGATATATCAATGATATAATTCTCTTCGTCTTCACCA
>Ga0315332_10000127_pt1 | contig 27359 bp, 20 predicted proteins | sample M110034915metaG_FD_203455 | JGI IMG/M metagenome (GOLD analysis project Ga0315332, IMG submission 203455) | Ammonia-oxidizing marine archaeal communities from Monterey Bay, California, United States - M1 100m 34915 | ecosystem: Environmental > Aquatic > Marine > Intertidal zone | place: USA...
ATGCTAATGCAACGAATAAGAGGAAATGATTGGAAGCCAATTAAAAGTGAGTTTTCCAAAGAGCCTATTCCTGGTTGCGATATTTACTCAACTATTGATGTAAACATTCAAGATGTAGCTGAAGCAGCTTTGATGAAACAATTAAAGAATCAAAAAGCTCTTAGGGGATGTGTTGTTCTAATGGAAGTTGAGACAGGTTACATTAAAGCCATCGCAAATCTAACTCAGGATTCTGATAAGATAGAATATAATGAGAGTCTTAATCATGCGGTTGGGCTAGCTTCAGAGCCTGGGTCCACTTTTAAGTTGGCTTCGTTAATGGTTGCTTTAGATGATGAGAAAATTAAAATAACTGATAGTGTTTTAATGAATGGTACTTATCAGTTTTACAAAAAATTTAGTTTAACTGATGGGAATAAGGTGTATGGTAAAAATACTATTCAAGCTGCATTTGAAAAATCATCTAATATTATTAGTAAAATAATAGATGATAATTATAAAGAAAACCCTCAACAATTTATTGATGGGCTTAAAAAAATAGGTTTAGACAAGAAGCTTGGATTACCAATTATTGGTGAGGGTGTTCCATATATTAAAGATGTTGATGACCCTCTATTCTCGGGAATATCTCTTCCTTGGATGTCTATTGGTTACGAAGTTAAAATTACTCCTCTACAAACATTAGCATTTTACAATGCTGTCGCAAATAATGGTGTTATGGTGAAGCCACAGTTTGTAAAAGAAATTAGGTTTGGAAATGAAGTAAAATCAACATTTGAAAAAGAAATTATAAATCCAAAAATTTGTAAAAGCTCCACTTTAAAAGATGTTCAAATCATGCTAAAAGGAGTGGTGGAAAGAGGGACAGCTAAAAACATAAAGGCAAGAGGCTTTGATATTGCTGGAAAGACTGGAACTTCCAAGATAGCAATAAACTCTAAAGGTTATGGGTCTAAATATCAGGCATCTTTTTGTGGCTATTTCCCAGCAGACAATCCTATGTATTCATGCATAGTGGTAATTCAAGGTCCAACAACAAACATCTATGGTTCTATCGTATCGGGAACTGTTTTTAAAGAAATAGCAGACAAAGTATATGCTTTAGGTAACATGGAAAACAAGGAGTTGCAAATGGAGGATTTGTATTATCCATTCTCTAAACATGGCAATAAGAAAGATTTCGTTTTTGCAAGTTCCAAAATGAAAATACCATTGAAAAAAGAATCGGGCGTTGGAAAGTGGATACATACAATTGCAAATCAAGATGGTGTAAATGTTAAAAATAAAAGAGTTGTGAATGACAAGATTCCAAATGTTATTGGAATGGGGCTAAATGATGCTCTTTTTTTATTAGAAGATCATGGTTTACAGGTTAAGGTTTCTGGTAGTGGTTTTGTAAGAAATCAATCAATAAACCCCGGTCAAACAATTATAAAAGGACAATTAATAACAATTGATTTAAGCTAATGAAGTTATTGAAAGATATTATATATGGTGTAAATATGTTAGAGCTTAAGGGTTCAACAAACATAGCTATAGAATATCTAGCTTACGATTCAAGAAAGGTCGGAAAGTTCACCCTTTTTGTTGCAGTTAAGGGCACACAAGTCGATGGTCACGATTATATAGAGTCAGCAATTTCTAGTGGTGCTGTATGTATATTATGTCAGCAAATGCCCAAAAAAATTCACGAAGAAATTACTTATGTTTTGGTTGATGATGCTTCGAAATCTTTAGGCCTTATAGCATCAAATTTCTACAATTCACCATCAGATAAGTTGAAACTTGTTGGTGTGACTGGAACTAATGGTAAAACAACATCAGTTACACTACTTTACAATTTGTTCAGGCTAATGGGCTATAAAGTTGGTTTGATTTCAACTGTTGTCAATAAGGTTCATAACGAAATAGTTCCTTCAACACACACAACGCCAAGTTCGTTAGAATTAAACGAGCTTCTAGAAAGAATGGTTCAAAAGGGTTGTCAATTTGCATTTATGGAAGTGAGTTCGCATGCTGTTGATCAACATAGAATTGCAGGGGTGAATTTTGAAGGTGCTGTTTTCACTAATATTACAAGGGACCACTTAGATTACCATCAAACATTCGATAATTATATAGCCGCAAAAAAATCATTTTTTGATCAGCTTGGTTCCAATTCTTTTGCACTCTTTAATGTAGACCAAAAGCACGGAGAAACAATGGTGTTAAATACTGCTGCTAAAGTGTTTTCTTATGGCATGAATTCAGTATGTGATTATAAAGTTAAAATTTTAGAAAACAGATTTGATGGAATGACTTTAGATTTAGATAACACTGAAGTTCATACAAAATTAATTGGTGATTTTAATGCTTATAATTTATTAGCAGCCTATGCTGTTGGCAGGCTTCTTTCTCAGGAAAAAATAGATGTTCTAACAACTCTTAGTGGATTATCTGCCCCAGAGGGTAGGTTTCAGCATGTTGCTTCAGAGTCTAAAATCACTTCAATTATAGATTATGCTCATACTCCAGATGCATTACAGAATGTTCTTAAAACAATTCAAAAAATCCGAGTAGGAAATGAGATGGTAATTACGATTGTGGGTTGTGGTGGAGATAGGGATAAGGGGAAGCGTTCAATGATGGCGGAAATAGCATGTGAACTGAGTGACCAAGTTATTTTCACTTCTGATAATCCAAGGTCAGAAAACCCAGAAGACATAATACGAGATATGGAAAAAGGGGTGCCTAGTGAAGGCCTTAAAAAAACACTTTCAATTGTAAATAGAAAGGAAGCTATTAAAACAGCATGTAGTATGGCTCATAGTGGAGACATTCTTTTAATTGCTGGTAAAGGACATGAGAAATATCAAGAAATCAAAGGAGAGATTATTCCTTTTGATGATTTAGAGGTAGTAATAGAAACTTTAAAAATTATGAATAAATAATGCTATATCACTTATTTCAATACCTACAAGAGGTTTCAGATTTTTCTGGGGCAGGATTGTTTCAGTACATATCATTTAGAGCGGGTATGGCAATAATTACATCACTGATTATTTCAATGGTTTTTGGTGGAAGGCTAATTAAGTTATTACAAAAAAAACAAGTTGGGGAAAGTATTCGAGATCTAGGTTTAGATGGTCAGATCGAAAAAGCAGGTACGCCAACAATGGGGGGGCTAATAATTTTAGCTGCAATTCTAATTCCTACTTTATTATTTGCAAAGCTTGATAACATTTATACAATTACCATGCTTATTGCAACTGTATGGTTAGGAGTTATCGGTTTTATAGATGATTATATAAAGGTCTTTAAAAATAACAAAAAGGGCCTAGCCGGAAAGTTTAAAATTGTTGGTCAAGTAGGTGTTGGAATTATAGTGGGTTCCTTACTTTATTTTAGTGATGAAGTTGTTGTTCAGCAAAAAGTAGAAATCAATAATACAACCATTGATAGTGTTAATTCAACACAGAACAATTCATTTGAATGGGTAGAATCTAAATCAACTAAAACAACCATTCCTTTTTTTAAAAATAATGAATTTGATTATCGTTGGTTTGGTTTAGGGGAATATACTTGGATTGCTTTCATTCTTATTGTTATTATAATTGTTGTTAATGTCTCAAACGGTGCAAATCTAACTGATGGAATAGATGGTTTAGCAACAGGAACTTCTGCAATAATTGGCACCACCTTAGCCATTTTTGCGTATCTATCAGGTAATGCAATTTTCGCAGATTACCTAAATATAATGTACATACCTAATTCAGGAGAGTTGGTAGTATTTATTGGAGCTTTTATTGGAGCTTGCATTGGTTTTTTATGGTATAATTCTTATCCGGCAAAAGTTTTTATGGGTGATACAGGTAGTCTTGCTTTAGGTGGGATTATTGCAACTTTTGCAATTGCAATTCGAAAAGAATTACTTATTCCAGTAATCTGTGGAATTTTTCTCATTGAAAATTTATCTGTAATGATACAGGTAGGATACTTCAAATACACCAAAAGAAAATCTGGTGAGGGTAAAAGAGTGTTTTTAATGGCTCCTTTACATCACCACTACCAGAAAAAAGGGATGCATGAATCTAAAATTGTTGCTCGATTTTGGATAGTTGGAATTCTCCTTGCTGTTTTATCGATTGTAACTCTAAAATTAAGATGACGCAACAAAATCAAATAACGATTTTGGGTGCTGCAAAAAGTGGCATAGGCGCTGCTGCCTTAGCAAAAAAAGAAGGCCTAGAAGTTTTTGTTTCTGACTATGGAGTTATTAAAGAAGATTATAAAAGTCAATTAAAAGCATTAAATATCGAATGGGAAGAAAACGGACACTCTACTGATCGAATATTAAGTTCAAAAGAAGTTATTAAGAGTCCTGGCATTTCTGATCAGGTGCAGATAATTAAAGAGCTAGCCAAGTGTAATATTCCAGTCATCTCAGAAATTGAATTTGCAAGTAGGTACTCAAAAGGAAAAAAAATATGCATTACTGGAAGTAACGGTAAAACAACGACCACTCTTATGCTACAACATATTCTTTCCAATGCGGGATTAGATGTTGTAGCGGTAGGTAATGTTGGAAATAGTTTTGCTCAAGTTCTTTCAGAATCTGATCACGATTATTATGTGATTGAGTTAAGCAGTTTTCAACTTGATAATATGTATGATTTCAAAGCTGATATTGCAATTTTATTAAACATTACTCCAGATCATTTAGACCGCTATGACAATAATTTCCAAAACTATGTAGATAGCAAATTTAAGGTTGTAAATAATCAAATAGAAGGAGATTTTTTCATTTACAATTCAGATGATAATGTGATTGAAAAAGAAATAAGTAAAAGAAAAATTCCGTCTACCCATCTTCCATTTTCCATAGAAAAGTCTATCGAAAAAGGAGCTTCATTAGAAAATAATCAAATACAAATCAATATAAAAACCAAACAAACCATTATGTCTATACACGAACTAGCACAACAAGGGAAACACAATACATACAATTCCATGGCATCTGGAATTGCATCTAGAGTGTTGGAAATTAGAAAAGAGATAATTAGAGAAAGTCTTTCAGATTTTCAGAATGTCGAACATCGTTTAGAGTTTGTAGCAAAAATTCACGGAATTGACTTTATTAATGATTCAAAAGCTACAAATGTTAATTCAACTTGGTATGCATTGGAAAGCATGCAAAAGCCTACAATATGGATTGTAGGAGGGGTTGACAAAGGAAATGATTATTCAATACTTGAGGGATTGGTTAAGCAGAAAGTTGTTGGTATTGTTTGTTTGGGTAAAAGTAATCGTAAGATACAACGTTCGTTTGGAGGAATAGTAGACAATATTCATAATTCTTCTTCTGCAGAAGAAGCTGTTAGAATAAGCTATCAGCTAGCTAAAAAAGGATATTCTGTATTGCTTTCACCTGCATGTGCCAGTTTTGATTTGTTTGAAAATTATGAAGAAAGAGGAACCAAATTTAAAAGAGCTGTAAAGGCTTTGTAAAAACCAGTTTAATATGGAAAAAAAGAAAATTGAAAATTTATCTGCTAGGCTGATTGCTAACAGACAAACTGGAAGAGTCTCATTTTCAGATGTTGAGCATCGATTACAAACTATTCTAAATCATAAAGATGTTGAATGGATTAATGATTCAAAAGCTACAAATCTTGAATCTACTTGTTACTCACTAGATATGTTACAGAAACCCATAATATGGATAGTAGGTACAAATGAAAGATCGCGCGATTTTTCTTTAATTGAGAAGTTGGTAAGACTTAAGGTTTGTAAGATTGTTTGTTATGGGAAATATGATACTGCTGTGAAATATTCTCTAAGTAGTGTAGTTGATGGTTATGCATATAAAAATGAGCTGTCTGATGCAATTGATATTGCAAATCAATGGAGCAAGAAAGGCTATGCTGTTTTGTTTTCTCCAGCTTGTGCTAGTTATGGATCATTCAAAGATTACAAACATAGAGGAGATGAATTTATTCGAATTGTAAATGAATTGTTATAGTGCAAAAAATTCTTGAGAAATATTTAAAAGGGGACAAGGTTATTTGGACCATAATTATCCTTCTTTCATTGTATTCAATTGTAATGGCTTATAGCTCGAGTTCCAATTTGGCATACAGGTTAATGGATGGAGATGCCACTCCATACCTGTTTAAACACGCCATTATTTTAATAGTGGGAATTGTGATGATTGTATATCTGCAATTTTTTAATTATAAATATTTTTCAAGGTTATCTCAATTAGGAATATATGTCTCTGTTTTATTGTTGTTAGTAACATTAATATTTGGAGTGAATAAAGGAAATGCTTCAAGATGGATTATGGGTTTTCAGCCATCAGATTTAGCAAAGGTGGTTTGTGTGATTTATGTGGCAAGAATGGTGGTTCTTAAAAAGGACTATATAAAAGATTTTAAAGAAGGTATTGTACCTATTGTATGGCCAGTAATTTTAATATGTGTATTAATTGTACCTGCAGATTTTTCAACTGCCGCCTTGTTATTTGTAGTGTGTTTTATTTTGATTTTTGTTGCTGGTGCTAAACTAACGCACTTGCTTTCAATTGTGGGAGGTGCAATTGTGTTGTTCGGTTTTGCTTTGCTAATTAATTTAGCAGTTCCTGGTTTTTTGCCTCGAGTTGATACCTGGACCAAAAGATTAACGAGTTATGAATCTGGAAACGAAGGTGAAAACTATCAAGCTCAAATTGCTAAAAGAGCAGTAGCAACAGGTTTTTTACAGGGCAAAGGCCCCGGTAAAGGTAATATTAAAAACAATTTATATTCTGCACAATCTGACTTTATATATTCATCCTCTATTGAAGAATTTGGTTCTATTATCGGGGGAATAGGTGTAATGTTTCTTTATTTGATTTTATTATTTAGAGTGATAAAAATCATGACTAAAACTGAAGGTGAATTTGGAGGGTATGTTTCTTTTGGTTTAGGTTTCTTGTTGGTATTCCAGGCGATGATTAATATGGGTGTTGGGGTTAATTTGCTGCCTGTTACAGGTCAACCCCTGCCATTACTTAGTATGGGAGGAACTTCTATTTTATTTACCTGTTTATCGTTAGGCATAATTTTAAATGTAAGTAGAACAATTTATTCCGATAAAACAGTTTTAGTATGAGTTATAAATTTATCATAAGTGGTGGAGGAACTGGAGGACATATTTTTCCTGCCATTGCTATAGCCAATGAGCTTATGGTGAATTATCCTGACTCAGAAATTTTATTTGTTGGTGCTAAGGGTAAAATGGAAATGAAAAAAGTTCCAGAGGCTGGCTATAAAATTAAGGGATTGGAAATAGTTGGTCTTCAAAGAAGATTAACAATAAAAAATTTATTTTTCCCATTTAAATTATTGAAAAGCTTAAGCGATGCTAAAAAAATAATAAAAGAATTTAATCCTGATATTGTAATAGGCGTTGGTGGGTATGCTAGTGGGCCTACATTGAGAGTTGCTGGTAAATTAGGAATCCCAACTTTAATTCAAGAACAAAATTCATATGCAGGCCTTACAAATAAACTTTTAGCAAAAAATGCAAAAAAGATTTGTGTTGCTTATGATGGTATGGATGTGTTTTTTCCCAAGCAAAAAATTGTATTAACTGGAAACCCTGTACGCAACGATATTTTAAATACAACTGCTAAAAAAGCACTTTCCTTAACACATTTTGGTTTAAACCCTAATTTAAAAACAATTTTAATTATTGGAGGAAGCCTTGGCGCAAGGACTATAAATGAAAGTATAAAGGATAAGTTAAAACAAATAAAAGCTTGCAATGTGCAACTACTTTGGCAAACAGGAAGTTATTATTTTTCTTCAATGAAGAGTGCTGTTGAAAGGGAAGGGTGTTTGAATGTTTTCCCTCAAGAGTTTATAAGGAAAATGGATTTTGCTTATGCTGTTTCAGATGTGATAATTTCCCGTGCTGGAGCCCTTTCAGTTAGTGAATTGTGTATAGTTGGTAAGCCAGTTATTTTAGTGCCTTCACCTAACGTTTCTGAAGATCATCAGACAAAGAATGCAAAATCACTTGTTGATAAAAAGGCAGCTATACATGTAAATGATGTCGATTCACACACGAAATTAGTTGAATTAGCTCTTGAATTAGTTGATAATGAGCGCTTTTGTAAAGAGTTGTCAACAAATATTAAAAAGTTAGCTAAACCTAATGCAGCTAAAGAAATTGTATTAGAAATTAAAAAATTGATAGTAGATAATTGAATTTAAATAATATAAATAGCATTCACTTTATAGGCATTGGTGGTATAGGTATGAGTAATCTTGCTAGATATTTTTTAAGTAAGGGAGTATCAGTCAGTGGATATGATCGTACTGAGTCAAGTATCACCAATAATTTAATCAATGAAGGGGCAACTATTCATTATGTAGATGAACTTCAAAAAATAAAAAATTTAGATTCATTAGATTTAGTTGTATACACTCCGGCTATACCAGAAAAAAACACACAGTTATTGTATTTTAAAAGTGCTTCAATAAGGTTGATTAAAAGAGCAGAGTTGTTAGGTGTTATAACGAAAGATAGTTACTGTATTGCAGTTGCTGGAACTCATGGTAAAACAACAACTTCATGTATCGTTGCTCATATGTTAGAGTCTTCTGAATTGGGTTGTACGGGTTTCCTTGGAGGAATTGCAACAAATTATAATTCAAACTTCATACTGAATTCAAATTCAAAATATGTAGTTGTTGAAGCTGATGAATACGATCGTTCCTTTTTACATATATCACCAGATGTTGTTATTTTAACTTCAATTGATGCTGATCATTTAGATGTTTATGGTGATGAAGAGAATGTGTTAAAGAGTTTTCAAGAATTTGTTGACTTAATTCCGCAAAAGGGAAGTTTAATTAGCAGTTACGGTGTTAAGATTAATAGGACTTCTAAAACAACATATGGTGAGAATGAAACAGCTAATTATAATATTGTTAACCAAAGAGTTGAAGCTGGTGCTCAATACTTTGATTTAGCTTTTGGAAGTGATTTAATTCAAAATATTCAATTAGGCATTCAAGGGAGACATAATATTCATAATGCTGTTGCCGTTTTTGCACTTGGTTTAGAATTAGGCATAGACATAGAAACTATTAAACATTCCTTTTCAACATTCAAAGGAGTTAAAAGAAGGTTTGAATACATAGTAAAGACTGATTCACTTATTTATATTGATGATTATGCACATCACCCAAAGGAAATAGATGCTTGTTTAAGTTCTGTTAAGGATCTTTTCCCTAATAAAAAAATTACCGTTGTTTTTCAGCCTCATTTGTATTCAAGAACAAAAGATTTCTTGAATGATTTTGGAAAGAGTCTTTCAATAATAGATGAGGTAATACTTTTAGATATTTATCCAGCTCGTGAGCTACCAATCCCAGGTGTAAGTTCAAGTATTTTACTTGAAAAAATAAGCTGTAAAAATAAAATGTTAGTGAATAGAAAAGAGCTCATACCAGAATTAAAGAATAGAGTTTTGGAAGTTTTACTAACTCTTGGAGCTGGAGATATTAATGAATTAGTTTCTCCAATTAATTCCATGTTAAATTCTAAAATTAGTGTCAATTGAAAAAGGTGTTTAACATACTGATGTGGTCACTACTGTTGATAAGTGCTGTAATTCTTTTAAGTTTTGTTGATTCAAATTATCAGTCGATTCAACTGAAAAAAATAAATGTAAATATTGATCAGTCAAACGGACATTCATTTATCACTAAGTCGCAAGTAATAAGAACATTAAGTGACATTGGTGTGAAAGAAAATGATGAGAAAGAGGAGAATTTAGATTGTAACAGAGTAGAGAAAATTATTAATGAATTTTCAGGCACAAAAAATGCAGAAGTGTTTTTTTATAATTCGGGAGAACTTTTTATTGAAATTAAACAAAGAACTCCAATAGCAAGAGTCTTACATGAAAATGGGTATTTAAGTTATTATATTGATAAAGAAGGGAAGGTAATGGCATTAAGTAATAACTATGTTGCAAGAGTTCCTGTTTTTAACGGATCAATAAAATATGGTAATCAATTTAGTCCAATAAATAAACAAATAAGTAATACTCAAGAAGATGTAATACTTAATGGAATATATGAGATGGCTCAAGTTATAAATAATGATGAGTTTTTAGCAGCTCAAATTGTTCAAATTTATTGTAATAAAAAGGGTCATTTCGAGCTAATCCCTAGAATAGGAAACCATAGAGTTATGTTTGGAGCTCCTGAAAATATTAAAGAAAAATTCTATAAGCTTAAAAGCTTTTATACAAAAGGAATTAACATAAAGGAATTAAACCTTTATGATACACTCAACATTATGTATAACGATCAAATTGTATGTTCAAAAAGATAAAAAAATAAATTATGGATGCACCAGAAATAGTAGTAGGCTTAGACATCGGTACCACAAAAATAGCTTGTTTGGTAGGCCGCAAAACCGATCACGGAAAAATCGAAATATTAGGAGTTGGTAAGGCTCCCAGTGTTGGAGTTACTAGAGGTGTAGTTTCAAACATTGAGAAAACAGTTCAATCAATTCGTATGGCTGTAGAAGAAGCTGAAGCGAAGTCTGGTGTTGAAATTAAAGTTGTAAATGTTGGTGTTGCAGGGCAACACATTAAAAGCTTGCAACATAGAGGAATGATTACAAGAGATAATTTTGATGAAGAAATTTCTCAGAAAGATGTGGATGAATTAATAGAGGATATGTATAAATTAGTTATGCTTCCAGGAGAAGAAATTATCCATGTGCTTCCTCAAGAATATATTGTCGATAGGCAACAGGGCATCAAAGATCCAATTGGTATGGCAGGAGTTCAATTAGAGGCTAATTTTCACATAATAACTGGGCAGATAGCAGCAGCAAAGAACATTTTTAAATGTGTAAGTAAAGCAGGACTTGAAGTAGCAGAACTTATATTAGAACCATTAGCATCTTCATCTGCGGTATTGAGCGATGAAGAAAAAGAAGCTGGAGTTGCTCTTGTTGATATTGGTGGTGGTACAACTGACATTGCAATCTTTCAAGATGGGATAATTAGGCACACTGCTGTAATTCCATTTGGTGGAAATGTTATTACAGAGGACATTAAAGAGGGTTGTACTATAATGCATAGACAAGCTGAATTGCTTAAAACAAAGTTTGGAGCTGCAATAACACAAAATAGTCAGGAAAATGAAATAGTATGTATTCCTGGCCTTAGGGGAAGAGATCCTAAAGAAATTTCAGTTAGAAACCTTTCTAATATTATAAATGCTAGAATTACAGAAATTTCTGAACACATTTATTATGAGATAAAAAATTCTGGATTTGAGAAGAAATTAATTGGTGGTATTGTAGTAACTGGTGGTGGTTCTCAATTAAAGCACATTAATCAACTTTTTGAATACATAACTGGAATGGATTCTAGAATAGGATACCCGAATGAGCACTTAAGCTCTAATACAAATATTAATGTTACCTCTCCGCTTTTTGCAACTGGTGTAGGTTTAGTAGCTAAAGGCTTTGAGCAGTTTGACATGCTTAAATCAAGACAAGAAAAAATAAGTACAAGAACACATTCACAAAAAAATAAGGGAAGTTTCTTTGAGAAAATAAAAACTTTCTTTGACGATAAAGTAGAATAATAAATAGAAATAATTAAAAATAATGTTATGATGAAATTTGATTTACCAAAAGACCAATCATCGATAATAAAGGTGATAGGAGTAGGTGGCGGAGGCAGTAATGCTGTGAACCACATGTATAGACAAGGAATAAAAGGTGTTGATTTTATTGTCTGCAATACTGATCATCAAGCCTTAGATATGAGTCCAGTTCCAGTTAAAATCCAGCTTGGTCAAAGTTTGACAGATGGAAGAGGAGCAGGTTCAATTCCAGATGTTGGTAAAAATGCAGCAATTGAAAATCTTGATGACATTAAGGCTATCCTAGAAACTAATACCAAAATGGTATTTGTCACAGCAGGAATGGGAGGAGGAACTGGAACAGGTGCTGCACCAGTAATAGCTCAAGCGGCTAAAGAATTAGGGATACTTACTGTAGGTATTGTTACTGTTCCTTTTACGTTTGAGGGAAAGAAACGAAGAAATCAAGCTGAAATGGGTATTGAAAAGATGAGAGATGCTGTAGATACTTTATTAATTATTAATAATGATAAATTAAGAGAGAAATTCGGGAACTTATCTCTGATTAATGCATTTGAACAGGCTGATGATGTTTTAGCTATAGCAGCAAAAGGAATAGCTGAGGTTATTTCCGTAACAGGTCAAATTAATGTAGATTTTAATGATGTAAATACTGTCATGAAAGATAGTGGTGTTGCAATTATGGGATCTTCAGAGGCTGATGGTGAGGATAGAGCAATTAAGTGTGTAGAAAGTGCTTTGGCTTCTCCGCTACTTAATGATAATAACATTAATGGAGCTAAATATGTTCTGTTAAACATTACTTATGGTAAGAACGCAGTGTTAATGGATGAAATTACTGAAATAACAGATTATATTCAGGAAGAAGCCGGAAGTACTGCAGATGTTATTTGGGGGCATGGACATGATGAAGATTTAGACGAAAAGCTTTGTGTTACAATTATTGCAACTGGGTTTAAAACCTTGCCAAATACTGGATTACCTGAAAGACAACCTGAAAAGACCATGTTAAATTTAGAGGATAATCATCATCCAACAATGATAACCCAGCCAATTGAATCTCCAATTGAATCAACAAAAACTGATTTTGAGGAGAGTAATCAAGAACTTTCTGAAGAAGATGAACCTTTTGTTATCAAGAAATTTAATTTAGAAGAAGAGGTAAGCGAGATTACAGAGCCAATTTCAGTTTCTTCAAATGAGATTCAAGAAAATGATGATGTTGTTGAGCCAAGTTCTGATGGTAAGATTCGTTTTTATTTAGAAGATGAAGAGGTCGAAAAAGAAGAGGTTGTTTCTAAAGATCAGTCTTGGGATATGGAATCTTCAGCGCCCGAAAATAATCATGAACCTTCTGTTGAAGAGAATAAAGAGTTGACAGAACAGCGTTTAAATAGAATTAAAAAGGAATCTCAAAAAATGAAATCACCAATGGGAATTACAGAGCTTGAAAATGAGCCTGCATATAAAAGAAGAAATATTCAATTAGATGATTTCCCTAGATCTGATGATTCTAGTGTTTCAAAATTCACACTTGGTAATCAAGACGATTCAAAGAATAATTTAGGTTTAAATGGGAATAATTCATTTTTGCACGATAACGTAGATTAGTATGAGTTTATTAGAAAAAATTAATGGAGACATTAAGCAAGCAATGCTTGCGAAAGAAAAAGAAAAATTAGCAGCTTTAAGATCCGTTAAAGCTGCTTTATTACTCGAGATGACAAAGGAAGGTGCGGGTGGTTCTGTTACAGAAGAAGTTGGTTTTAAAGTACTTCAAAAATTGTATAAACAACGCAATGATGCTGCAAAAATATATAACGAACAAGACAGAATTGATTTGGCATCTGTTGAAGAAAAAGAAGCTAAAATTATTGCTCAATACTTGCCTGAAATGATGAATGAAGATGCAGTTGTTGAAGTTGTAAAGCAAGTTGTTATTCAGTTGGGTGCTACTGGGCCTTCTGATATGGGTAAGGTGATGGGTGCTGTAATGGGGAAGTTAAAAGGTAAAGCAGAAGGGAGTTTAATATCTTCTGTTGTAAAACAGCAATTAAATAATTGAAGTGGTGTCATTTTCTTTACTTCTAAATCTAAATAATTTGTAAACTTTTGCTAATGGATTTTATTGATAAAGAAATTGAAAACTATGCATTAAATCATTCCAGTCAGGAAAATGATTTATTAAAGGAGTTAAATCGTCAAACACATGTTCAAATTCTTCAGCCAAGAATGTTGTCTGGACATTTACAAGGTAAAGTGTTGAGTATGTTTTCGTATATGATAAACCCTAAAAGAGTCTTAGAGATAGGAACTTATACTGGTTATAGCGCTCTTTCTATAGCAGAAGGGTTGGCTGTTGATGGTGAAATAATTACAATAGATTTAAACAAAGAATTAGAGCCTTTTACACGCTCATATTTTGAAAAATCTGATTACAATTCAAAAATTAAATTTTTACTTGGAAATGCTCTTGAAGTTATTCCGACATTATATGAGACTTGGGATTTAGTTTTCATAGACGCTGATAAGGAGAACTACAGTGCCTATTTTGACTTAGTGATAAATCAAGTTAGAAAGGGTGGCTTTATTATTGTAGATAATGTTTTGTGGAGTGGTAAAGTTCTTCATGAAGTTGCTCCTAATGATATGGAGACTAAAGGAATCATAGCTTTTAATTCAAAAGTGCATGCTGATTCAAGAATTGAAAACCTCTTGCTTCCAGTTAGGGATGGGTTAATGATTTTAAGGAAGTTGTAATTTTATTTTTTAAGTATGAAAAACCATTGAAATCACTATTTTTACCTTCCGTAAAAAAATAACACCTAATGCGTTACAACTTATTAGGTTTGATATTAATTAAATAATAATAATGAAAAGAATTACAAAAATATTTATGGCTGTTGTCATTGTTTTTTCTACAGTAGTTAAGACAAAAGCGGATGAAGGAATGTGGCTTCCTCTTTTATTAGGTGGAGACACCTACAAAAACATGCAGGAATGTGGCCTTAGACTTACGCCAGAGCAGATTTATTCTGTTAATCAATCAAGTATAAAAGATGCTATTGTTGCTTTAGGTGGCGGTTTTTGTACAGGGGAAATTATTTCTAAGGAAGGTCTAATGCTTACAAACCATCACTGTGGTTTTGATGCAATTCAACAAAACAGTACTACAGAACATGATTATTTAACTGATGGCTTTTGGGCAATGACTCGTGACCAAGAAATACCTGCAGATTTTTCTGTTTGGTTTTTAAATGAAATGAAAGATGTAACTGATCTTGTTTTAGCTGATATTTCAGCTGAAATGAGTGAAGATGAGCGTTCAAACACAATTAGAAAAGCAATTGCAAAAATTAAAAAAGATGCATCAGAAGGAAAAGGTGAAGAATTTGCTATACAAGTAAAGCCTTTCTTTTACGGTAATCATTACTATATGTTTACTTATAACATTTTTAACGATGTTCGTTTAGTTGGCGCTCCACCAAGTTCTATTGGTAAATATGGCGGTGATACTGATAATTGGATGTGGCCAAGACACACTGGAGATTTTTCTATGTTTAGAGTTTATGCTAATAAAGATAATGAGCCAGCAGCATATTCAGAAGACAATGTTCCTTATAACCCAAAACACTTTTTACCTGTTTCAACTGCTGGAGTAACAGAAGGCGATTATGCAATGATTTTAGGTTACCCTGGTAGTACAGATCGTTATTTAACTTCTTTAGGAGTTAAACAAGCTGTAGAAATCGAACAGCCTGCTAGAGTTAAGGTTAGAAGAATGAAGTTGGATATTATGGATGAAGGAATGAATAAAGACCAGAAAGTAAGAATTCAGTACGCTTCAAAACATGCGAGAGTAAGTAATTATTGGAAATATTTCATTGGACAATCTGAACAATTGGTTAGAAATAAAGTATTTGATAAAAAGGTTGCGGTTGAAAATGAATTCTTAGCGTGGGCATCAGGAAATAGCGAAAGAAAAGCTAAATATGGAAATGCAATAGACCTAGTTCACAAGTCCAAAGAAACTTCTGAGAGTTACATTATTCCTGAGGTTTATTTTATGGAAGCTATTTATCAAGGGCCTGAGTTATTCGGTTTTATGATTAATTATTTCGGACCTCGATCATCTATGGGTCAGGCGTTAGTTTCTGAAGATGAAGTTCAAATTGAAGCTGCTAAGAAAGAGATTTTGGATGGTGTTGATGATTTTTATAAAAATTACAATCTGGAAATAGATCAAAATTTAATGGCTAAAATGCTTGATGTTTATTTTAATGATGTTCCTGAAGATTTTCACACCAGTGAATTAACTGAGTTAGCTAAAAAGAATAAAAACGATTTTAGAAAGTTTGCTAACAAATATTACTCAAAGTCACCTTTCACATCAAAAGAAAAACTTAAAACTTGGTTAGAATCTAAGTTTAGTAAAACAAGCTTAGAAAAAGATGCAGTATATCAATTAGCGAATTCTTTTTTACAAAGCTACATTCAAGAAATAATGATGCCTAAAGCTGGTTCTGAAGCAGATTTTTCTCAAGGCATGCGTCTTTTTGTAGATGGTTTAAATCAAATGGGTTACAAAAAAGCTTCAGATGCAAATTCAACTATGCGTGTTACTTTTGGAAATGTTCTTCCTTACGATGCTAAAGATGGCGTTACTTTCAAATATTTCACTACAATGGAAGGTGTCCTAGAAAAAGAAGTTAAAACAGATGATAAAAATCATGAGTTTTATGTTCCTAATAAATTAAAGCAATTGCACAAGAATAAGGATTATGGAGATTATGCAAATGCTGATGGAACACTTCCTGTATGTTTTCTTTCTAATAATGACATTACTGGTGGAAACTCTGGAAGCCCAGTTATTAACGGTGATGGCGAATTAATTGGTACTGCATTTGATGGCAATTGGGAAGCAATGAGTGGAGATATTTATTTTGAACCAAATATTCAAAGAACTATTTCAGTAGACATTAGGTATACTTTATTCATTATTGATAAGTATGCTGGTGCTGGGCATTTAGTTGATGAGATGCAGGTTAATAAAACTCGTAAAAAAATTATTGCTCCAGCTAAGAAAGAAATTTCTATTCCTGTCGAAATAAAAACTGAAAAATAATTTCCAATGGGGGTGCCTAAAGTATCCCCTTCTGGAATTCATTCTTTAGTATATCAGATGCTTTATCAGTGGGTATTTTGTCCATTTTAGAGAGTATTTCAAAAATTCCAGTGCTTAATTCTATAGCGCTTGACTTATCGTTAAGTTTACTTTTTGCCATATTAATAATTTGAACTGTTTCCTCTCTGCTTTTCTTTAGAGCATTCCATCCGGAAGTAGAAATGTAAACTTGTTGAGACATGTTATGTGCATATTCCTCTCTAATAACTCTTAAAAGTTCAGCATGTAATAATTTCCCACTCATTCCTCTTTTATGAATTCTGAAAATAAGATTGTTGGGGTCTATACGTTCTAAATAAAGAATTGCTCTTTCATATGCTTGCATTTGAACAGGGAAGTAATCTTTTTTTGCAATAAGCTTTAACTCTTGAGCTCTAATTTCTTTTTCTTTTTTAAGAAACTGATTTAATAAATAATAGACAACTCCAAAAACAATAATTGATGGAAGTGTTATTTTAATTATTTCTAATAGTTCATTCATGTTTCAATTCTTCAATATTGTTTTTATAACGCTTAATAAACTTGCTTGTTACATAAAATTTAAAAAATTAGGAATAAAATTAATAAGCTTTATATAATTAAAAGTTCAAATAACTAAATTTGAGCCATGAATACAGAAGTTTTGAATAATGTGTCTGATCGACTCAATAGATTGTCTGAATCGGCAACTATTGCAATGGCAAGAAAAAGTAGAGAGCTTAAAGCTCAAGGAATAGATGTAATTAGTTTAAGCTTGGGTGAGCCTGATTTTTTTACTCCAGATTTTATTAAAAAAGCTGCTTTTGAAGGAATAGAACAAAACTATTCTAAATACATGGCTGTAAACGGTTATGAAGACCTAAGACAAGCAATAAGTAATAAATTTAAAAGAGATAATAATCTTAATTACTCTCCCAATCAGATTGTAGTCTCTACAGGAGCAAAACAATCTATTGCAAATGTTGTAATGAGTTTAGTTAACCCTGGAGATGAGGTGATTATTCCTGCTCCTTATTGGGTTACTTATGAAGAAATTGTTAAAATGGCCGAGGGTATTCCTGTTATTATTGAAACCTCAATAGAAAATGATTTTAAAATCACACCAGAAGAATTAGAAGCTGCAATTTCTGAAAAAACAAGAATGATGATTTATAGTTCTCCTTGTAATCCAACTGGTACAGTTTACAGTAAGGAAGAATTGAAATCTATTGCTGATGTAATTGCTAATCATGCAAAAGTTATTGTAATTAGTGATGAGATTTATGAGCACATTAATTTTGTAGGTCATCATACATCTTTGGCTGAATTTTCGAATGTCTACGACCAAGTTGTTACAATTAATGGTGTGTCAAAAGCTTTTGCAATGACCGGTTGGAGGTTAGGTTACATTGGTGCACCTGTTTGGATTGCAAATGCATGTACTAAAATTCAAGGGCAGTTTACTTCTGGAGCTTCTAGCATTTCTCAACGAGCTGCAATTGCTGCTGTAAGTGCAGATCCAAGTGTTACTCATGAAATGCGTGAAGCATTTAGATCAAGAAGAGAGCTTGTTTTGACAGAGTTAAATAAAATTCATGGAGTTAAAACGAATGTGCCTGAGGGTGCTTTTTATGTGTTTCCAGATATTAGTTTTTTCTTTGGAAAATCTGATGGAGAATTTACAATAAATAATGCGGATGATTTAAGTCTTTATATTTTGAATAAAGTTAATGTTGCACTAGTAACTGGTGCTGCATTTGGGGCACCTAAATGCTTGCGAATTTCATATGCTGCTAGTGAACAAGAATTGAAGAAAGCATTACAAAGAATTGAAAAAGCACTTTCGCTACTCAGCTAAATCATTGCTTTTATTTTCTATTAGATCATTCACTTTTGTTTGAATGTCTTTAAACGGTATGGGTTCTGCTATAGAGTTTAACAGGCGTATTCCTATTTTGTTTTTTGTGGGAAAATTTTCATCCAGAACTTTTGTTAAAACAACATAAAAATCCCATTGTTCAAGATTTAGAAAGTCAGCATTTTTTAAATCTTTTTCTTTGTGCAAGCCAAAAACATATAGATCTGCTTCTCTATTTTTAAATGTAAGGGAACGATCATTTTTTGCATGTATTCCTTTTTTTCTTGAAATGTTAAACAAGATTCGGTTGGATTTACTTTGTTTCCAGTCCTGAATTCTAGAACAAATATCAACTGAAATTTTTTTTCTTTTATATCTTAAGTCTACATTCCCCCAATTTATTCTTGGTATTTTTGTTAGTTCAAGTGCATGTGCAATAATGAAAAGTCCTAACGAAGATCTATTACTCTCAATCAATAAGTCTGAATAGGTCCACTGCCAATAATCTTTAATTGTAGTTGATTTCAACCCTTTTATATTTTCGTGCCCCCAAAACATTATTCTTTTCTTATTGCCTTAATAGGAGAAATTTTAGTAATAAAATAGGAGGGGAAAATTAAAGCAGCAAAACAAGTTAAAAAAGCTCCTATGTTAATTAAGATGAAATTCATTGTTGATAAATGCATAGGAACGACACTAACAAAATAATTTTCTTTTGGTAATGTAATTAATTCAAAATTTGTTTGGAGAGCTATAATTGTAAGGCCAATTAAATTGCCGATAATTAGCCCAATCACTATTAGGTAACCACCATTGTATATAAATATTTTTCTAATGCTCCAATTATTTGCTCCCAAAGATTTTAAAGTTCCAATCATTTGAGTTTTTTCTAAAATAATTACAAGTAGTGCAGCTGTCATGTTAATAATTGCAACTGCTATCATTAACCCTATTATTATGTAAACGTTCAAATCCAACATATTTAGCCAATTAAAAATTTCTTGATTTCTTTCTACAATGGTTGATATACTGTACTCAGGTCCAACATGCTTTTTTACGATATTAGCTCCATTGAAAAGTTCACTATAGTCATGAAGTAAAATTTCAATCCCACCAGTATAATATTGGGCTGTTCCTTTAGAAAGCATAACCTCAGTTACAAGATTGAAACAATTGTTTTCATAACTGTTTTTTGTTTTAGAAGAAGAAACTAAGGTTAGCTCATTGCAACTGTTTTTAGTTGCTTTAGGTTCAAATTTCAAAGAAATGTAAGCGGTGTCTGGAAGTGAAATGTAATCAGAACCAGCCAAAAGAAAGTAAGGGTCAAAATCGCTACTAATTACTTTTAAAAGAGTGTCTTTATTAATAGGAGTTGAAAATTCATTATTAGTTACATAAGGGCCATTGTTCCAGCTGTATTTGTAATTGCCATTACCTCCAAAAGAGTTTGCTTTTATGTAAATATTGCTATCTACAGTTGAGGTGTTTAATGAAACTACGGTTTGAATCCCCCAAGAGTTTATTTTCCTTATCTGATTCAAATCTATAAAGGCAAAACGTTTGTCAAAATCTTCAAGGCCCGTTTCGTAAATTCCAGCAATGGTTAAATTTCTTTGTTTAGGTCCTTTTTCTTTAATGAAAAAAGTAGATACTTTATCGTCAATATTTAGCTGAAGTCTATTGGATATGTATTTTGAGATAACAATACTATCGTTAGTTAAATTGTTTTTATAGTTGGGAAATTTTCCTCCAAGCATTTTCGATTTAAAAAAGTCATAATTATAGTCTTGGTCAATCCCTTTAAAGATGATACCTTCAATATCTCTTATTTCTTTGTCTGTTTCTTTATTAGAGGTTAAGTTTTTTGATTGAAGAATAGCCGGTTTGTTCGCATAGTTTTGAACGTGTTTTATCGCTTTCTCATTTTTCAAAAGAGAATAAAAGCTAGAATCTATAATTAATGGATTGCTTTCAAATGACTGATTTCCATACTCAGATTCAATTTGCACATGTGCTCCAAAACCAACTACTTTATTTCTTATTTCTTGTTGAAATCCACTTGCAACTGCACTTGAAAGTATCATTACTGCTATGCCAAGAGCAATTCCTATAATTGCAAGAAAAACAATTGGTTGAGATACCTTTTTATTTTCCCCATGCTTTTTTAGCATTCTTTTTGCTATGTAAAGTTCAGTATTCAATGAATTCCATTAATTTAACCTAAATATTATGTGTCATATAAACATACATAAAAGAATATCCCTAAAGTTAAAATACTTTTGTTTTATAATTTATGGAAGCTTTAATTTGTTTTACAATAACTTTTCAGCTCAGGTTAGCGATAGTGCTTACGTTTTAAATCGAGATAAAAATAAGCAAAAGGTTATAGTTGGAGCTCAACAAATACACCATTATTTAAATTATATTAAGGATAAATCAATTGCAATTGTTGGAAATCAAACTTCTGTTGTGAACAACGTACATTTGGTAGACACATTGCTAAGCTTGAATGTGGATGTTAAAATGGTTTTTGCTCCAGAACATGGTTTTAGGGGAAATGCTGATGCTGGTGAAAAAGTACTGGATGGTAGGGATCCTATTTCTGGGTTACCAATAAAATCCCTATATGGCTCTAAAAATAGAAAACCATCTCAGGAAGTGTTAAAAGATATTGATGTTTTAATTTTTGACATACAAGATGTTGGTGTAAGATTTTACACTTATATAAGTACTATGCACTACATTATGGAAGCGTGTGCTGAGCAAAATAAAATGCTTATTATTTTAGATCGTCCAAACCCAAATGGTCATTATGTTGATGGTCCGGTTTTAAAGAAAGGAAATGAATCATTCATAGGAATGCACCCTGTTCCTATAGTTCATGGCATGACGGTGGCTGAATATGCTAAAATGATTAATGGTGAAGGTTGGTTAAAAGCAGGAGTTAAGTGTCCATTGATAATTGTCCCTTGTCAGTTTTATGATCATTCTACATTTTATAAATTGCCGATAAAACCGTCTCCAAATCTTCCAAATATGAAAAGCATTTATTTATACCCTTCATTGTGCTTGTTTGAAGGAACAAATGTAAGTGTTGGCAGAGGAACTGCTACGCCATTTCAATTATTTGGCTCACCCTTTATTAATGAAACTGGGTTTTCATTTACTCCAAAACCTGCTTTAGGAGCTAAAAACCCAAAGCACAATGGTGAAATTTGTTTTGGTTATAATTTAAATTTAATTGAGGGTTCAAGTCTAAAGGCTCAAAATAAATTGAATTTAGATTGGGTTGTTAATATGTGGGAATTAACAAAAGATAAGTCAGATTTTTTTAGAAAAGATGGGTTTTTTAGATTGCTAACGGGTGATCCAAAAATAAGGCTTATGATTGAAAATAATAAAACTTCGATTGAAATTTGGAAGAGCTTCCAACAAGAGGTTAAACAGTTTAAACTAATCAGAAAAAAATATTTACTTTACCCGGACTTTGAAAAATAATTAGTGTATCGTATACTTTTCATAATTTTATTTATTGTTAGTATTAATTCTGTTTTTAGCCAAGATAGAAATCTGATTATTAAAAAAGCGATTGATCCAATTAATTTAGACGGACAATTAAATGAAGCTTCTTGGATTAATGCAGAAGCAGCAAAAGATTTTTATCAGCGTTACCCAATAGATACTGGTTTTTCAATTTCCAAGACAGTTGTTAAAATGACTTTTGATGAGAACAACTTGTATGTAGCAGCAATTTGTTATGATAATAGAATGAATGAGGATTTTGTTGTTACTTCATTGCAAAGAGATTTTTCATTCCCAGTAAGTGATGCATTTGCCATTTTTTTTGATCCTTTCAATGATAAAACGAATGGGTTTAGTTTTTCTGTGAATCCTTACGGAGTGCAGCGAGAGGGTTTAATAGAATCTGCCGGGACTTATGGCGTATCAACTGCTTGGGACAACAAATGGTTTGTTGAAGTAGAACATTTTAAGGAAGGTTGGACAGTTGAGATGAAAATACCTTTCAAATCTATTAGATATAAAAAAGATTTAAATTCTTGGGGTATAAATTTTTCTAGAAATAATTTGAAAATCAATGAAAATTCTGTTTGGAATAAAGTACCTGTAAATTTTAATGTAGCAACACTTAATTTTGCAGGAACTCTTAATTGGGATGAGTCTTTACCCGATGCAGGTCCTAATGTTGCTGTAATTCCCTATTCAATTGCAGGCTTTCATTCAGATTACATCGCAAATACAAGTAAAAATGAACTCGATGTGGGGTTAGATGCTAAAATTGCTATTTCTTCTTCATTAAATTTAGACCTTACCATTAATCCAGATTTTTCAAATGTTGATGTCGATCAGCAAGTTACAAACCTTTCTAGGTTTAGTCTTTTTTTTCCAGAAAGAAGGCAGTTTTTCATTGAAAATAGTGATTTGTTTGGTCGATTTGGTTTTAGAAACATTAGGCCATTCTTTTCAAGAAGAATTGGTTTGTATAATGGGACCAAAGTTCCTATAATTGGTGGGGCTCGTTTAAGTGGTAAAATAAATGAAAATTGGAGAATTGGTCTTATGAATATCCAAACAGAGGGGTCTAGTGATCTTTCTTTAGAAGCTCAAAATTATTCAGTTGCTGCATTTCAAAGACAAATTGGAGAAAGTTCAAATCTTTCAGCTATTATCGTAAATCAACAAGGTTTTGATCGTAATAAAATTGATTTAAGTTCATTTAATAGAATAGTTGGGTTAGATTATAATCTGTCTTCAAGTGATGGTAAATGGAGAGGGAAATTATTTTACCATCACTCATTTTCACCAGATAAAAGTGATTATTCACATGCTTCTTGGTTAATGTATAAAACAAGAAAATTGCAAATACACTGGAACCATGAGTATGTGGGTGATAATTTTAGAGCTGAAACTGGATTTGTTCCAAGAATTCAAAACTACAATGCTGAAACTCAGCAATATGTATATAATGCTTATTGGCGAGTTGAGCCATCATTGGAATTTAATATATATCCAAATGGTAATTTTATTAACAGGCATTCTTTTTTGTTTTCATATGATGAATATTTTAATGTTGATTTTTCATCAAACGAAAGAACTTTTTCTAACAGGTATGTTATGCGCTTAACAAATCAATCAGAATTTAGGTTTGTTGCTAAACAACAGAAAATATTCCTTCCATTTGTAACAGATGTTACTTTTTCTGATAATACGCCTTTAGATACTGGTTACTATTCTTTTAGTTCAATTTCTTTTAAGTATAAGTCATCTCCAATAAATACCTTGAATTTTGATTTTTTCACAAATTATGGTCAATATTACACTGGTAACAAGTTGACATACGGTGGTAACATAAGTTATAGAATTCAACCTTATGGCAGAATGTCTATAGATTTTGAACAGAATAACATATGGATGCCAAATAATGAAAATGTAAAACTTACCTTAATAAGTCCAAGGTTTGATTTAACATTTACAAAAAAAATATTTTTCACAACTTTTATTCAATACAACACTCAGATTAATAATGTTAATATTAACGCTAGGTTTCAATATCGATTTAAACCAATGAGCGATGTATATTTAGTTTATACAGATAATTACAATTCTAATATTTTTGGAATTAAAAATAGAGCACTTGTTATTAAGCTAATATATTGGCTTAACATATAGTTGTCATTCCTTTTTTTTACCTTTTTTTTCTAATGCATCATTTTTTTTTTTTTTTTTGTGACAGGAAGAAATGCACCTTTAATCATTAAAAAACATCATTTAGTCTAAGAAAAACTTGCTTTTGTCGAAATTGTTTTCGTAACTTAGAGTAAGTGGCACACAAAGTTCTACTTATATTGCTTTTGAAAGTCAATAGCAATTTTTCAATCATTAAATATAAAATTATGATGACTATCTCAAACCCTGAAAGTTCTCTTCATTTTGAAAAGAATTTTTTCCGAGACAGATTTAAAGTAAAGTCTGTTCTCTTTTTGTTGACGTTTCTAAGTTTTGGTTTCAATTTAATTGGCCAAAATAGTGGAGATGCTCAAGATTTGGAGCAATTCAAATCAACATGGATGACTGAACATAATGTTCAATCATTAACACCTGATCAATATGCTCAGATGAAAACTGATTTCTATCAATCATCAGTTGGAGCAGTTGAGCCAATTCGTCAATTTAGAACTGAAGCTAATGAGCCTCAGGAAAGAATAGATGCATTGAAAAACTGGCAAGGTGCCAATTTTGCTTCAGGATTTCCTGTTAAAAAATTAACTGGTGATGTTGAAATGGATAATCAAATCTATCAAGCTGAAAAGCAAGATTGGATTAACAAGTATCCAGCTTTATATGAGAAAATGACTCCAGATGATGGATTGTCAGTTTCTGAAAGAGAAGCAATTCGTGCTAATGAGTTAAACCAAAATAATATTCAGAAATAATGAAAAAATATATTACTAAAATATCGCTTTTCGTTGCTGCAACTTTATTTAGTGTTCAACTAAATTATGCGCAATGTCCAAATAATAACACGCAGTATGGAACATCTAATGCTCCAACATCTGTTGGTTCTACTGTAACCTTATCTACATGTATGTATGGAGGAGAATATCGTCTTGTTAATAATTTACAAGCTGGTTATGTTTACTCTTTTGAAACTTGTGGAGATACAGATTTTGATACTCAAATGACTATTTATGATAATTCTACAGGTGCTGTAGTTGCTTATAATGATGATTTTTGCGGTCTTCAATCTAAGGTTCAATTTACTTCTAATGGAAACTCAGTTAGAGTTTTAATAGACAGATATAATTGTGCAAACCAAAGCAGTTGTATGACTTTAAAAGCTACTCTTGTACAGGGTGGAGCTCCAGCATACGATCCATGTGATGATGCTATAAATATAGCTTCTTGTAATGGTGTAGGACAATTTTCTTTAAGTGGAAGTGGTTCTTGGAATGGCTTAGGAGGGCCTTGGTCTACACCTGGTGCAGAACAAGTTTTTACTTTTACTGCAACTGTTTCAGGATCTCATCAAATTAATATTATTAATAATTCTGGATGGGTAGATCTTTACGCTAAAGCAGGATCAACTTGTAATTCATCAGGATGGACTTATATAGATGATATCTACCAAAGCACAACTACTCCAACACAATTGTTTTTAACGCTTACAGCAGGTACTACATATCAATTTTTAATTGATGATGAGAATACTTCTACTAGTGTTGGTGCTATACAAATTGTATGTCCTACACCTGTAGCTGACCCGTGTAATTCTACTTCTGCATTAACATGTGGAGTTAATTCAAGCTATTCTTTAGGTTCTGGTACTGGTGCATGGAATCCTCCTGGTCCTTGGGGAACACCTGGGAATGAGGCAGTATTTACATATACTCCTTCAGTTTCTGGTGCATATGATATTTCAATAACTAACAATAACTACTATGTAGATTTATTTGTTGGTACTTCTTGTGGTCCAAACGGTTGGACATATATCAGTGATATTTATACAAGTGAAACTAATACTGTTAACTTAACAGGTGGTGTTACTTATTATATCTTAATTGATGATGAGAATACAACTGCTAGTTCAGGTTCAATCAGTGTTTCTTGTCCTTGTATTCCTCCAGCAGGTGGAATAGATGGTTCATTCACATATAATGGTCCATTTACAATTTCAGGAACTACAGTAGGTGCTTGTGATGATTGTAGCCTTAGACCTTCTAAAGATAGAATTTATGAAGTTATCATTCCTTGTGATGGTCAATATGCATTTTCAATGTGTAATGGTGCATCTTGGGATACTTATTTGTATTTAAGAACTGCACCATGTGGAGGATCTTCAATTGCAATTAACGATGATTTTTGTGGATTGCAATCTCAGATTGCTACTTCATTATCAGCAGGTACATATTACATTCATGTTGAAGGATGGTCTTCTTCTTCGCAAGGAGCATTTAATATGAGCGTATTTGGTGTATTAGATACTCCAGTTATAGGTTCAATCATTGGACCTGAAGAAGTTTGTGAAAATGAATCAGGTGTTGAATTTACAGTTTCTGGTGATTTTGATAACTATACTTGGGATGTTCCAAATGACGGTTCTATTTCTTCAGGAAACGGAACAGCTGAAATCATTGCAAATTTTGGATCAACAACTGGTACAGTTAGTGTTGTTGCTACAAATAATTGTGGTGTGAATTCTGCATCTACAACTGTTGTAGTTAATCCTACTCCAACATTTACAGCATCTGCTACAGATGTTTTATGTAATGGTGGTAGTGATGGAGCAATTGAAGTTGCATCTGGTGTTGGAGAAGCTCCATTTACTTATGTTTTAGATGGTTCTTCAAATTCTAATGGAATATTCGCTGGATTAAGTGCAGGTACATACAATGTATCGGTTATTGATGCTAATGGTTGTTCTTCTGCATCAGAAGCAGTTACTGTTAATGAGCCAACTCAATTAGAGTTAGCAATAGGCGGTTGTGGTATTGTATATGAAGGTGTAGGCATTGATTATGCATGTGCTACAATAGATGGAATGGCATCAGAAGGAACACCGGGATATACTTATTCATGGTCTAACGGAGAGTCAACATCATCAATTATCGTATGTCCAGATACAACTACAACATACACATTAACTGCAACAGATGCAAATGGATGTGAAGTATCA
>Ga0315332_10000128_pt1 | contig 27331 bp, 22 predicted proteins | sample M110034915metaG_FD_203455 | JGI IMG/M metagenome (GOLD analysis project Ga0315332, IMG submission 203455) | Ammonia-oxidizing marine archaeal communities from Monterey Bay, California, United States - M1 100m 34915 | ecosystem: Environmental > Aquatic > Marine > Intertidal zone | place: USA...
GCTGCAGATACTGTTAAAGTTTATTATAAAACTGGTTCTTATGTAGGAAGTGAAGAAGTACCAGGAGACTGGACACTATTAGGCTATTCAGTAATAAATACAAGTGCAACAGCTTTTGAAGCGCTAGTATTTAGTGTCGGTCAGTTAAGCTTAACTGCTGGAGATACCGTTGGTATTTATGTACAAGCTAGTGTAAGGTACACTAATGTAACTGTGGGTACAACATATTCAAATTCAGATATGACAATAGCTGGTGGAACTGGTCTTTGTGCAAGTTTCGCAACAACTTTCAGTCCTAGAATGTGGAATGGTACTATATTTTACAGCACGGGAGGTTGTTCAAGTGAACGAACTGCAGTTGATGCTGTAGTAGAAGATTGTACTAATATCTTAGAAATTGGTCTAGATGAATTTAGCTTATTCCCGAATCCAAACAATGGTGATTTCACATTGCTTAACGCTGGAGTTGCTAATAATATAGATGTTACAATTACTGATATTCAAGGCAAAGTGGTTTATTCAAAAAATCACAACTTCAATAAAAATGAACAAAAAACATTAACCTTAGAAGGAATTGAAAGAGGACTATACCTAGTTCATTTAAATTCTGACGATGGATTGAAAATCATTAATATGATTGTTCAATAATTACGTTTTTTTTAATCTTTCAAAGGGAGCTAATGTTTAGCTCCCTTTTTTTTTGAAAACATATTAAATTATTTATTTCCGTTAAATAAAAAATTATTACTTTAGAATGTCTTTTAAAGTAAAAGGCGTAATTATTAATTAAATTTTATTTTTATGAAAAAACTTTTATCTATTTTAACAGCATTTGTTGCTGGTATTTTTAACCTTAACGCACAGTGCGATTGGACTATGGACATGCACGATGCTTGGGGTGATGGTTGGAACGGAGCAAGTGTATCTGTTTCACTAGCAGGAACTGCTACTAGCTACGAAGCAACTCCGGGTGCTGGTGGAAATGTTCAAACTGATGAAACTATTACATTTTCAGTAAATGATGGTGACGCAATGGAAGTATCTTTTACAGGTGGTTCTTGGGATAGTGAAATCAGTTTTGAAATTTACAACAACTTCGGAACATTAATTTATTCCTCAGGTGTTGAACCAATGGCAGGAGTATTATACTCTAGTACTGCAGGTTGTTCTTTCGCTACAGATGTTGCAGAAGTTAACGGAGATGATTTGACAATTTACCCTAACCCAAATAATGGAGAATTTTTCATTAGCAATAATGGTGAGGCTGAAAACATCAATCTTCATGTTCTTGACATCCAAGGAAAAGAAGTTTACAATAACGTTCTTAACCTAGGAACTGGTGCTAATGAATTCATTAAATTGAATGACTTAAACCCAGGAATGTACATTGTTGTTTTAGACACAGAAAATGGACGTACAACTAAAAATGTTGTTGTACAATAATCAATAGTTAATTATTTAACTTACTAAAAGGCGAGCTAATGCTCGCCTTTTTTATTTTAAAAAAGGGTTTGAACTTTTTTCTTTACCTATCGTTGTTTCTATACCGTGTCCACAATAAACCACCAAACTATCATCTAGAGTAAACAATTCTTTTTTTATACTGTATAATAAAAGTTGATGATTACCACCAGGCAAATCCGTTCTCCCAATACTACCATCAAAAAGGCAGTCGCCATTAATTATAAAATTAGATTCTTTAGAGATAAAAACCACATGTCCAGGAGCATGCCCGGGAACAAATCTAATCTCCAATTTGCTATTTCCAAATGAAATGCCTTTTTCTAAATCAAAAAAATGATTAGCTGATGGGGGAATATTATTAACTGGAAGACCATACATGTTACACACTGCTTCAAAAGAGCTTAAGGTTTGTAAATCTTCTTTATGAATCCACAAATCAATTCCATATTTTTTTGAAACAAATGAAGATCCAAAAACATGATCTAAATGACTATGTGTATGCCAAAGCATAACTGGCTTCAACTGATTTTCAGTAATGTAATTATCTAAAATAGCTTCTTCTTCTTTTGTAAAACATCCTGGATCAATTATTACACATTCTTTAGAATCATCATAAATAATATAGGTGTTCTCTGAAAATGGATTGAAGGTGAATTTTTTGACTTTGAGCATATTTTATTAGTTACATAGTTCATTTACAAATGTATTGAATCATACGAATTTGCCTATCTTTACGTTATATTGCTGTTTTGAACATTAAGAAAGTCATATTCCCTATTTTATTTTTGCTTTTCTCCATGAGTCTTAAGGCACAATACTACTCAGGTTCCGATATTTCATTTGGGCAAAACAGAGTTCAATACAACACTTTTTTCTGGCAATCTTATGACTTTCAACGGTTTAAGATTCACTTTCAACAAAGCGGAAGAAAACATGCTATTTACGCAGCAAAAACAGGACACCAATACTTACAGGATTTAGAAAAATTATTAGACTACCAGACAGATGAAAAAATTCACTTTATTATTTTCAACACCCAAAGTGAATTTAGACAAAGTAACATAGGATTAAACAACAACATTACTTCAAATATTGGAGGAACTGCAAGAATTGAAGGAAACAAAATATTTCTTTATTATGAGGGTGATCACCTAAAATTTAACAACCAAATTAGATCAGGGCTATCTGAATTATTAGTAAATAGAATTTTATATGGTGACAATTGGAAACAAACCATTAAAAACGCATCTCTACTAAGTGTTCCTGACTGGTACAAAAAGGGGATAATTTCTTATTTAGGAGAACCATGGACAACTTCTATTGACAACAACATTAAAGACAAAATTCTTTCGGGTAAATTCAAAAAATTCAATCACTTAGTTGGAAGAGACGCTCAACTTGTTGGGAAATCAATTTGGAATTACATAGATGAAGTTTATGGACCAAGAATGATTCCAAACATTCTTTACATGACTAGAGTAAGTAAAAACATTGAAAGTGGTTTCATATATGTTCTAGGAATAAATTTATCTAAACTTTCAGATGATTTCATCAATTATTACAAAAACAGATATACTCAAGATTTAGAAGGAAGAATTGACCCCCTACATTTAAAAATACCAATTAAGAGCAGAAAAAAAAGGGTGTACCAACAGTTTAAAATTAGTTCAGATAAAAAATATGCAGCATATACAACTAATCAGCTAGGACAATACAAAGTATACGTATATGACATCGAAAAAAATAAAAATAAAAAAATAGCTAAGGGGAGTCATAAATTAGATCGAATTCCAGATTATTCTCACCCGAATTTAGCATGGCACCCCAACGGAAAAGTATTAGCTTTTATTGAAGAAAAAAAAGGGGACCTTGTTCTTAATTTATATGACACAAAAAACAAAAAGAAAACTAAAAAAACACTTTTAGGTATTGAAAAAGTTCTTTCAATGGAATATTCAGGAAAAGGCAATAAACTTATTTTCTCTGGTGTATCGAATGGGCAAACCGATATTTATCTATACAATGTATTAGGAAACAGTCAAGTTCAAATTACTAATGACATTTATGATGATTTATTCCCATCATTTACAAATAACAATACCGTTATTTTTTCTTCAAATAGATTTGATGATACTATAAGAAACACCGGGAAATTAAAAACACTATCTAATGATTTCGACATCTTTACCATAAACATTAGTGGGAGAAAAAACTTAAAAAGTGTTACAGATACCGATCTTATCGATGAGAAATTCCCCTTCTCTTATGACAAAAAACACTACACATTTATTTCCGATAACAATGGAATCTTCAACCGCTACATTACCTACAAGGATAGTGCGATTAGCTTCATTGATACCTCCATTCATTACAACTACTTTAGTGTTACTGACAGGTTATCAAATTACCCTTACGATGTTTTAGAAATGGGACATTTGTTAAACAAAAATGACTTTTCAATTTTAATGAAAAGAAATGGGAAGTATGCATTTTACATTGGGAATACAGCTAAAGATTTAATTTTTGAAAATAAAATAAAATCTACGATTTTCATGGAACATCTTCAGCTTATTTCTTCAAATAAATCAGGTATTAAAGAAATAAACATTCAAAACTCCAAAAAAGAGCTTTCAGAAGGCCTTATTGATATTGACAATTACATCTTTAACGATGAAGTTTTTGAAAAAAAGAAAAAAGTGATTACCAATAACGATACTTTAACGACCACAAAGAAAGAAAAGACAGCAACTTTTGGGTTGCCAAGACAAGAAATTTACAAAGTAAACTTTACCATAGACAAAGTATTAATGCAGCTTAACCCAACATTCAATAATCAATCCTACCAACGTATCTCAGAAAACGGATTTCAAAATGCAGGGTTAGATGGTTTTTCAATTATAAAGGCAAAAGATGTTTTTGAAGATTATCGAATAATTGGTGGATTTAAAGGCCCTATCCAAATTAACAATACTGGTTATCTACTTATTTTTGAAGATTTAAAATCTAGATTAGACAAACAATACTTGGTTTCAAGACAAACCTATCAACAATTGTTTAACACCTATGAAGTCACTAAAACATCTACCTATGATTTTAAATACAAATTAAAATATCCCTTTAGCGAGGTCTCAAGCTTACGTCTAACCAACCATTTAAGATTTGACCACACTGTAACTTCAAGCACAGAACCTGCAACACTAATTATTGAGAATGAAAATCACCTTCTAGGAGGCTTAATGCTAGAGTATGTTTATGATGCAACAAGACCACTAGGATTAAATATTCAGAATGGTACAAAATTTAAGCTTTGGGGAGAAGCATACCGAGAAGTTAATGCAAGTGAAACTGATTTCTTTGTAGTTGGTTTTGACTTTAGACATTATCAAAAAATTCATAGGAACATTGTTTTTGCATCTAGATTAGCAATTAGCTCCTCGTTTGGTTCTCAAAAACTATTGTATTACATGGGAGGTGTAGACAACTGGTTAGCTGCACAATATGACGGTTCAATAGTTCCAGATCCTAATCAAAATTATCAATTCCAAACCATTGCTACTCCCATGAGAGGTTTTTTTCAAAATGCTAGAAATGGCAATAACTTTATTACAATAAATAACGAATTAAGAATACCATTATTCAGCTATTTCTCACCTAAGCCATTACGATCAGATATGTTAGAAAATTTAATGGTAATTGGATTTCATGATATAGGGACTGCATGGACAGGTTTAAACCCCTACTCTACTAGTAACTCCTTTAATACAACAATAATAAATGGACATAACTACACAATAACCCTTCAAAATCAAAAAGAGCCAATTATCTACGGATATGGTTTTGGTATAAGGTCTCGTATTTTAGGTTATTACGTTAGGTTTGATTGGGCTTGGGGGGTTAATGATGGTGTAATTATGCCATCTGTAAAACATCTATCACTATCTTTGGATTTTTAAATTATGGATTTTCAAACAATAATCACTTTAACACTTATAGGTTTAGCAGCCGGAATTGCTAGTGGGTTTATTGGAATTGGTGGTGGAATCATAATTATTCCTGCTGCAATTTATTTTCTTGGATTATCTCAATTTGAAGCTCAAGGAGTCTCATTGACTTTAATGCTTCCACCAATTGGCATACTTGCTTTTTACAATTACTATCAAGAAGGACATCTTTCAAAACCTTTAATTATTTATGCTTTAATTATGGGAGCAGCTTTCATAATGGGAGGGTTTATGGGCTCAAAAGTAGCATTAAAAACACCTATTCATTGGGTAAAAATTATTTTTGGAGGAGCAATGCTTTATGTATCAATAAAAATGATTATTAGTGGTTTAAAAATTTTCTTACAAAATGATTGACAAAATAAAACAGCTTTCAAAAGAATTTCTGCCTGAAATAATCAGAATAAGAAGACATATTCATCAGCACCCAGAACTTTCTTTTGAAGAGTATAAAACAGCTGAATTTATTCAATCTGAATTAATCAAAATAGGGATTCCCTTTACATATGGACATGTAAATACAGGAATCGTTGGCACTATAGAAGGAAAAGATCCACATTCTAAAACAATACTACTAAGAGCAGATATAGATGCACTTCCCATTCAAGAAGAAAATGATGTCCAATATAAATCTAACAACGATGGTGTTATGCATGCTTGTGGTCATGATGCACATTCTGCATCACTTCTTGGTTCGGCAATGATATTAAATCAATTGAAAAATGATTTTTCTGGAACTATTAAGTTATTATTTCAGCCTGCTGAAGAAAAACTTCCTGGTGGAGCTAAGCTTTTAATAGAGGAAGGAGTAATCAAGAAAATAAACCCTAATAAGTGTATTGCCCAACATGTTTACCCTGAATTACCAGTCGGAAAAGTAGGGTTCAAAAAAGGTGTATACATGGCTTCTACAGACGAGCTTCATGTTACAGTTAACGGAAAAGGTGGACACGCTGCACTGCCTCACCAGTTAATAGATCCTGTCTTAATTTCTGCACAAATTATTGTTGGACTTCAACAAATTATTAGCAGGTCTAATAACCCAATAACTCCTTCTGTTCTATCATTTGGATTTTTAGAAGCAAAAGGTGCAACTAATGTAATACCAAACAATGTGAGTATTAAAGGGACTTTTAGAACTTTTGATGAAAAATGGAGAGAAGAAGCTCATCTTAAAATGATAAAAATGGCAACCTCTATTGCCGATTCAATGGGAGGAAGTTGCGATTTTGAAATCAAGAAAGGGTATCCGTTTTTAATTAACGATGAAGATGTTACAAGCCTTGCTATTGATGCTGCCCAAATGTATTTAGGAGAAGAAAATGTAGTTCCTTTAGACTTAAGAATGACTGCGGAAGACTTCGCTTATCTATCTCATGAATATCCCTCCTGCTTTTACAGATTAGGGACTGCAAATGAAAATAAAAATTCAAATTTACATACCCCAACTTTTGACATTGATGAAACATCATTAGAGATTGGATCGGGTCTTTTTTCTTTTATTGCAATTCAACAATTATATAAGAGCTAAATAATTCTAAAATTGAAGCTTTTTATCTTTAATTAGTAGATCAAAAGCCCTATATTAGTGTAATAACCTAAGAGAACCCAATTGATACAAGTAGCAAAAACAGGAGCGAAAAAAGCACTTCAAAAATATTTTGGTTTCACAAAATTCAAAGGAGAACAAGAGGCTGTGATCAATAATTTGTTGGCAGGCAACAATACTTTTGTAATAATGCCCACTGGTGGTGGAAAATCTCTTTGCTATCAACTGCCTGCATTAATGAATGAAGGAACTGCAATAGTCGTTTCCCCTTTAATTGCATTAATGAAAAACCAGGTTGATGCCATAAGACAGGTTAGTGAAAGTGATAGCGTTGCACATTTTTTAAATTCTTCTTTAAACAAAACAGAATCTACTAGAGTAAAAAGTGATGTCTCTTGTGGTAAAACAAAACTATTGTATGTTGCACCTGAATCACTAACAAAGCAGGCAAATATTGACTTCTTAACTTCAATAAAAATTTCTTTTTTCGCAATTGACGAAGCACATTGTATTTCTGAATGGGGACATGATTTTAGACCAGAATACAGGCGGCTAAAGCCAATCATTAAGGCCATAGATAATGTGCCTATTATAGCATTAACTGCTACTGCAACTCCAAAAGTACAAACAGATATCCAAAAAAATCTTGGCATGCAAGATGCAAAACTTTTTAAAGCATCTTTCAACCGAGCTAACCTTTATTATGAAGTGCGCCCTAAAAAAGATGTTCAAAAAGAAATTGTACGTTTCATTAAAGAAAGAAAAGGGAAATCTGGAATAATCTATTGTTTAAGTCGTAAAAAGGTTGAAGAGCTAGCACAAGTTATTCAAGTTAATGGTATAAGAGCCTTGCCTTATCATGCTGGGTTAGATGCAAGCACAAGAGCTAAACATCAGGACATGTTTTTAATGGAAGATGCTGAAGTAATTGTTGCAACTATTGCATTTGGAATGGGGATTGACAAACCAGATGTTAGATTTGTAATTCATCATGACATTCCAAAATCTTTAGAAAGTTATTACCAAGAAACTGGAAGAGCTGGGAGAGATGGAGGAGAAGGTCATTGCCTGGCATTTTACAGCTACAAAGATATTGAGAAGCTTGAAAAGTTTTTACACAACAAGCCTCTAGCCGAACAAGAAGTTGGTCACCAGTTGTTACAAGAAGTTGTTGCTTTTTCAGAGACTAGCATAAACAGAAGAAAGTTCATCTTGCATTATTTTGGCGAAGAATTTGACGAGGAAAATGGAGAAGGCGCAAAAATGTGTGATAACTCCAAATTTCCTAAAGAAAAATTTGAAGGAAAAGATCAGGTTAAAATGGCCTTAGAAGCAATTTTAAGCATTGAAGGCAAACACAAGTTCAATTACTATGTAGACATTCTAGTAGGTAAATTGACTTCAAAAGTTAAGACCTATAAACATCAAAACAATTCATTTTTTGAGGCTGGAATAAATTACGATGAAACTTTCTGGAATGCTGTCTATCGTCAAATAATTGTTTCAGGACTAGCAGCAAAAGAAATTGAATCTTATGGAACTCTTTATCTAACTCCAAAAGGCGATTCATATATAAAATCACCTAGCTCTTTTTTACTTACTAAAGAACATGACTTTAGTGACACAGATGAAGATGATATTATTGTAGATCAAAAAGGGGGAGGTGGAGCTCTTGACCCTAAATTATTCAACTTCCTTAAGGATCTTAGAAAATCACTTTCTGTGAAAAATAAAATTCCACCATTTGTTATTTTTCAAGACCCTTCATTAGAAGACATGACCATACAATACCCTACATCAATTGAAGATTTACAAGCAATTTCAGGTGTAGGCAAAGGAAAAGCCATTAGATACGGCAAACCTTTTATTGAATTAATATCTAAATATGTAGAAGAAAATGACATTGAAAGACACCAAGACTTTGTGATTAAATCAATTGCTAATAAAAGTGCAGGAAAAGTAAATCTTATCAAAAATATTGACAAAAAGATTCCCCTAGACGAAATTGCAAAAAGTCAAGGAAAAGAGCTGGATATTATAATAGCAGAAATAGAAAACATTGTTAATTCTGGAACTAAAATTAACATTGACTACTACCTAAGTGATATTTTAGATGAAGATTCTCAAGAAGAAATCTATGACTATTTCCTTGAAGATGCTGAAACTGATGAAATACAAATTGCTCATGATGAATTTGATGGCGATTACAGTGAAAATGAAATTCGCTTAATTAAAATTAAATTCATGAGTGAAATGGCAAACTAAATTAAAAATTATGAAAAACATTGTCTTTTACACCGCTTTATTATTTTTCATTGCAAACCTATCTACTGCTCAAAGTAATTTAAACTACCCATCAGAAATAGAAAAAGATGGTCATTTACAACAAGATGATCATCATTATTTAGAAAGTAATCAGCTAAAAACTGGAGACACTTTATGGTCAGAAGATTTCGGCAATGGATTTCCTGCTGGTTGGACAATTCAAGATGCTTCTGGAATTTGTCCATGGGTATGGTCAGATGATGGTTCTTGGGGCTATTTTAATAATAATAATGGCTCATCTGCTAGTACAGGCATTGCATCCACCACAGCAGCTAATGGGTTTTTAATTTGCGATATTGACTCGGCTAATAATGTGAATTATGGTCAACCTTCTGGAAGCAACTATCAATACTTAGAAACATATTTTACTACAAATTCTATAGATTTAACTGGACATCCTGCTGTTGTTTTAGAATTTCAACAGTTTTTTAGATACAACAATGGAGTAGACATGAATGTGTTAGTAAGCACCAATAACGTAACTTGGACTACCTTTACGGTTCAAGGAAATTCATCAAACAATACTGCATCTCTAAACCCTGAAACAGTAAAAATCAACATTTCAGCTATTGCTGGCAATCAACCAAATGTTTATATTAAAATTGGTTGGAGCGCTAGGGTATATTACTGGATGATAGATGACATGAAAATCCTTGAAGCTGACAACAACGACCTTATAATTAATACTAATTATTTTGAAACTCTAGGGTTGCCTTACTATCAAATACCAATTGGTCAGCTAACTGATGTAAATTTCTCTGCAATTGTAACTAATAACGGTGCTAATGATCAAATTAATAGTCATTTAGAGCTAGAAGTAAACGGAACATCAATCGGCTCAAGTGCCTCCACAACAATATTAACAGGTGATTCTGACTCCCTGTATCTAGCTCAAAGCTATACACCACCATCTACTACCGGTCAGTATGTTATAAATTGGGTTGCTTCTTCAGATTCAATTGATGATAACCCATCTGACAACATTAAAACTTCAGAAATTGAAGTGACAGATTACATATATGCTAGAGATAATAACATAAAAGATGGGAATAAATACAACTCAGGTGATCCATATGAAATTGGGAATCTATTTGACATCATTAATACTAGCTTCGTGGAAGGCGTAGACTTTGTTGTTGATGACGCTTCAGAAGTTGGAGCAATAGTATATGGAGTTCTTTATTCTATTGATGCAGCATCTGGAGATTTTATTTTCGAAATGAACACCGATGATTACAACTTAACATCAAACGACATAAACAATGAAGTAATAATTACTCTTCCATTTTTCAGTCCAGTACAACTAACAGGAGGTAAAACATATTTAATTATGGTAGGAGCATATGGAGATGGTGGCAGCACTAATGATTTAGTTGTAAGAACTGCGGGAGATTCTGAACCTCAGACCTCATTCAAGTATGATGGAGCAGACTTAACTTGGTATTATACTACTAGCACACCAATGGTAAGAATGAATTTTGAACCAGTTTTTTCAATCGAAGATCACAACATAAATAATATTAATTTTTCATTAAAACAGAACACACCTAATCCATTTAATAATGAAACATTGATCAAATTTCACTTAAATGAAAGAAGCAACTGCAAATTTGAAATCTCTAATATTTCTGGTGAAATCATATACGAAGAAAATTTAGGGATGAAAAACAAGGGCAATAATGAGTTGATCTATTCAAAATTATCGCTTTCATCAGGAATTTATTTTTATTCAATTGTTGTAAACAACAAAAGCATCACAAAAAAAATGATAATTCAATAATTTTCATTTTTCAGGCAACTTAATTTTATTTTTTGAATTACATTTGAAACCGCATAACTATTTCAAATAAATAAAAATGAAAAAATCTTACTTAATACTTGCTGGTTTAGCAGCAACTTTTTCCTCTTATGCTCAGGGGAATTTAACAAATTATACTGAAGCAATAAACAAAGGTCTTGTTACAGTTGAAAAACCTGGAACAAATCAAATTTTAAATGAAAAATCAGGAGTTGTTTTTTGGTCTGATGATTTTTCTGATCCAAATACATGGACTGTAGACAATGACACTGTAGGTCTAGGTGCTGAATTTGGTTGGTCGATTGATAGCCAATCTGACGGATGGTTCTTCACTAATACAATAAATTCTACATCAGGTGGTAACTTTGCTGAATTAAGCAATGGAGACGCTCAAGCAGGCACTCAACTTTCTAACATGACATATACAATGACTACAGCAAACCCAATTGATGTTATGGCTTTAGCAGGAACTGAACAAGTTTCATTAAGCTTTCTTCAATATGGTGCTTTATTCAACGATTTACAAGAGATACTTATCAGTGTTAACGGTGTCACTTTCACTCCTGTAGGTGATAATTCTGACAAAGACGTTCTTAGCGCTTCAGGTGGTGCTGCTTATGACAACCCTGACAACAAACTAATAAACCTAGCTCCTTACATTGCAGGTTTTGGATCTTCTGTTTGGATTCAATTTAGATGGACTACTGCATTTCCAAATTCAGCTTCAAACCCAAATGTATGGATAACATATGGTTGGATGATTGATGATGTTGAGTTAGTGACAAATCCAAGCAATGACTTGTCAATAAATAGTTATTCTTTTGGGTCTGAAGGTCTTCCTTACTACCAGATTCCTGTTGCACAAATTGCTCCAATAGATTTTTCTGCTCAAGTAACCAATAATGGAGCACTTGATCAACCAGGATCTATGTTATCTGTTGATATTACTGGAACAAGTTCTTACAACGGCACAAGTGCTACTTCAACTATAGCTGTTGGATCAACAGATTCTTTATTTACTACAACACAATTTACTCCATCATCTACTACTGGATCTAGTGACATTGCTATAGCTATTAGCTCTGATTCTACTGACTTATACGGAGATGACAATCCTAATGATAATTCTGCAACTGAATCAATAGAAATTACAGATTATCTCTACGCAAGAGATATGGGTGTTGCTGATGGTGGTTCTTACAATGCAGGCGAAGCATTTGAAGTTGGACCATATTTTGACATATTTGCTGATCAAACTTTAAAAGCAATTGATGTAACCATAAGCAACAGCTCTGAGCCAGGAGCAATCATTTATGGTGTTATTTACTCTGTAGATGCAGCAACTGGCGATTTCATTTTTGAAGGCAATACAGATGATTACCAGTTAACTTCAAGTGATGTAAGCTCAAGTGCTACAATAACTCTTCCGCTTTTCTCTCCTTTCACAGTATTAACAGGCAGAGGATATGTAGTTGTTGCCGGTGCTTATGGAGACGCTGGAGCTACTAATGATTTAGTTGTTGCTACTTCGGGTAATTCTGAACCTCAAACTTCTTTTTACTATGATGGTACAGATTTAACTTGGTACTATACAACAGGTACACCAATGGTAAGAATGAATTTCGATCAATCCATAAATATTCAAGAAAGATTAGAAACAAAAATATCTTTAGGTCAAAACATGCCAAATCCATTTTCAAACAATACAATTATTGAATTTGAATTAGATAAGCAAATGGATATTGAGTTTGAAGTATTAGACATTACTGGTAAAGTTGTGAAAAATCTTTCTTTAGGCACAACTGGTGCTGGAACTCATCAAATTAACTTAAATTCTGACAGCTTTAGAAATGGGATATATTATTATTCTATTAAAAGTGCTGAATTTAAAGTGACTAAGAAAATGATTATCCAGAAATAATCACTTTTTATATTACATATAAAAGGCGCTTAATAGCGCCTTTTTTTATTCATATATTTTAAGATTATACCTTTGTTCAAACCCTTCAATTCCCTGAAGCCCACCAGAATGTAAAGCAATTATTGTTTTTTCATCATTTTCATTCTTCAATTGCTCAATCAATCCATAAAACATTTTTCCAGAATATATAGGATCTGTCTTGATTCCAGTAATTTCATAAAATTTCCTCATAAAAGCAATGAGCTCCTTGTTGTTTCTTGCATAACCACCAAAATGATAATTATGTAATAACTCATATGTACTTCTGTGTTTAAAATTTAATAAAAAATTATTTATTTCACTTTCTAAGTACTCCGCACCCTTTAATACAACAACACCTTTAACTTTTTGATAACTATTTAATTCACTTGCAATTCCAGCTATTGTTGCACCAGTTCCAACATCACAAAAAATTTCGTCAAAATCTAAATCGATTTCCTTGACAACATCTTTACATCCTTTAATGCCAAAAGAATTTGCTCCACCTTCAGAAATAATAAAATAATCTAAGTATTTATTTTTAATGCTATCTTCATTAGTTGTTACCCTTTTGTAAGTTTCTCTGCTTATAAATGTTAACTCAACACCTAATTCATAGCATTTTTTTAAAGTGGGATTCAACATTTTTGGTTTTTCACCACGAACAAAAATAATGGTTGGAATGCCATAAAATTTAGCCAAATATGACATGGCTAAAATATGATTTGAATGTGCGCCTCCAAATGTTACTATGCCTACATAATTACCAGCAAAATATTCTTTGACATTACACTTTAATTTTCGCCATTTATTTCCAGAAACTACAGGATGAATCAAATCATCTCTTTTAACAAAAACATGCTTGTTTATAACACCAAATGAGCTTAAATCAATAGGCTCTAGCAAACTTGGAAGTTTAAAAAGATTATTTATTTCCTGATTCATGAACAACTTCTAATATTGTTCTAAAAGCTACAAATTTACCTTTGTACTTAAGACTATGTTCTTGCTGAAGTTTAGAGGAGAAATCTTTTTGATAAAGTTCATAGTCTTTCATGTTTTTCAGTAGGTATTGAATACTGTATGACATACCACCTTCTTCTTCTGCATGAATTCTACATATTCTAGCATTTAGAAATAATCCTGTATTTAGAACATCTTGCACATGAACTTCTTTCATCCATTTTAACCATTCATCATGAACATTGTAATCAATATTAATAGTAACATTATATAATATCATGAGTCAGATTGGATTTTATCATCGTTTTTTCCTGTAAGCTTTCTATATCTTTTTCTCGCTTCAACCATAAACAAACTTCCTTTATGGTCAAATAAAATAGATTTATAAGCCTCTTTTGCTTTATCAAGATCATATATATTATGCTCATAAATATGTCCAAGTAGAAATAAAGCATTGTCTGCTAGTATATCGTCTCCATAGTCAGCTAATAGTTTTGTTAAAGCTAAAATAGCATGTTCAAAACGTTGCTCTTTTATAGCAATTTTTGCTTTTCGGAAAAGTATATCATCATTTAATGTATGGTATGCGTTTAATTCATTTATTGAATCATATAGCTGCTCAGCTTCTCTATATTTATGTTGTACAATAAACAAATCTGCTTTTGCAAATAGATTCATAGACAATCTAGAAGTATCAAGATTAAAATTATCAGTAATTAAAAGAGACAGTTCCATTGCATCATTTGAAATTAACTTTGATGTAGAGGCTTTTAAAACATCTAACTGACTTTGACACCATTCATATTCACCAGTATAGTAATAAACTCTAGCATTTTTAAATTTAGCAGAATACCCAATAGGATCCTCTTTAAATTCTTTCTCTACTTGCATGAAAAGTAAAGAAGCATCCCAAACTTCCCCTTTTAAAAGTAAAACATCTGCTAGCTCAATCTTTACTTCACCTTTAACTTTTAAAGGAATACCATAACTCTTTAAAATATTTTTCAGAAGATCTTCTGCCCCTTTGTAATCGTGCAAATAATAAGCCTCTAAATCAGCAAGTCCCCTTATGGCATCAAGATATCTTCTATCTGTTTGATAAGATTTAAAATATTTTTTAATCTCCTCTATCGTGTTTGTATAATTTTCTTTTAATAAAATTAATTGATCCTCATTAACATTTACTCCAGAAAGAAGCTTGGCTTTTAATGTTTTTAATTTCCTAGCTTTTGCCTGACCAGAAAGTTTGGTCTGAGGATAATTTAAAATAATTTGATTGTAGCTTTTCAATGCTACATCGTAGCTCTCATTTACAAAGCACGATTCCCCAAATTCTAAAAGCTTAGCCCCTTTAGCATTTGCTTTTTTATCAACTGCCCTCACTTGAATAAATGCACTGTTAAAATCATTTACAGCAGTGAAATACCAAGCAAGTAGCTCATTATATACAATGTTATTAGGATGTTTTTGACTTTCTTTAACCAAACTCTCCTTTAACATTGCTCGCTTTTTCTTGTCATTTAACAAATCAATAGAATTACTTAAACTTCTTTGAACTAATGCTAAATATCCTGAACTCTGATCTATTAAAGCGAGGTAAGTCTTTATCATTAATGCTGTTTCACCTTTTCTATTATAAATAGATGCAATCTTTTGATTGTAAATTAATTTATTTGAATTGTATTGATTTCCTAGCTGATATACATTTAATGCAAAATCAATTTTACCTGCTTTTTCAAAACCTAAAGCCAAACTTTCAATTTGATTATATGTTGTCTTGTCATCAATTTTTTTTATTGCTTGTTGATAATAATCATTGGCTTTGTCAATTTTATCAGAAGAAAAATAAATGTTTCCTAGGTCAATAATTAAAAAATATTTTTTCGGAAATTTCTTTATCTCTTGCTTAACGAGTTTTTCAGCTGTTTTTAATTCATTAATTTCCAATAAAGATGTTCTGTATGGTTGATAAATGTCAACCGTTTGCTGTTTATCTGATGCAATTTTCTCAAAATATAATACAGCCTTATCAAAATCACCATTATTATAATAATTCATAGCTATTCTTAAATCTTGTTGAACCTCTTGTGAAAAAGATGAAAATGAAAATAGTATGAAAATGCTTATTAAAGCGCTATATATAGAATAGGTTTTCAATTATTCTGAGTAACTATTAATAAGTGAACGAACTTTGAAAGACAACGAGTCATCTAAGGTTAAAATGGCGTCACAATCAAGAATATAGCTAGTAATGCTTTCTTTCAATAAAGAAAGATTACGTTCTTCATTTGAAATAAATAAAAGTGCTGAATCTTCCATTATAAGCTGATTTTCCAAGTCTGATTTTAAATAATTCAATTGTTGTTTCATAGTCGTAAGGTTTGCGTTTATATTTTCAGCTTGATTAGACAAACCCTTGCCACCTTTCTTTATACCTTTATAAGCATTCATCAACTGAACAAACTCTTTTTCTACAGTATCTGTATAGTAGTATTTTTTAATCTGCGACATGTTGTGCTTATATTCACTTATAGCATCACCAACCTTTTGTTGATCTACAGTATTATAAGAACTTTCAAGGCTTAACAATTCAAACTCAAGTTCACTAACCGTATTAAGTTGTTCATTTAAATTAGCCGTACAACTGACAAATAGTATCACTAACAAAAAAAGAAATTCCTTACTCATGTATTTTAATTTACAAAAACTATTCCACATTAGAAATTATATTAAACCCAGTGTAGGGAACAAGTACTTCAGGAATAGTAATTCCTTTTTCAGTTTGATTATTCTCAAGTAAGGCTGCCATTATTCTTGGAAGAGCTAAAGCACTTCCGTTTAAGGTATGAACCAACTGGTTTTTTTCATTCTTACTCTTAAATCTCAACTTCAATCTATTTGATTGATATGTCTCAAAGTTGGAGACTGAACTTACTTCCAACCATTTATCTTGAGCAGCTGAAAATACTTCAAAATCATAAGTTAACGAAGCAGTAAAACCTAAGTCTCCTCCACATAGCTTTAAAATTCTTGAGGGCAACCCTAATTTTTCTAATAAACCTTTTACATGTGCGACCATTTCATCTAAAATGGCATAACTTTTTTCAGGGTGAGAAATTTGAACAATCTCTACTTTATCAAACTGATGTAATCTATTTAACCCTCTAACATCTTTACCATAAGAACCTGCTTCTCTTCTAAAACAAGGTGTATAGCCCACTCTTTTAACAGGAAAATCATCTTCATTTAAAATAACATCTCTAAATATATTAGTGATTGGAACCTCAGCTGTTGGAATTAAATAAAGTTGATCTTCTTGCATGAAATACATCTGCCCCTCTTTATCTGGTAATTGACCTGTTGCATATCCCGAGTCTGCATTTACTAACAAGGGAGGTATAACTTCCTGATAGTTATTAATTATTGCCTCGTTCAAAAAGAAGTTTATTAACGCTCGTTGAAGTTGTGCTCCTTTACCTGTGTATACAGGAAAACCTGCTCCAGTTATTTTTACTCCCAATTCAAAATCAATTAAATTGTACTTTTTAGCAAGCTCCCAATGAGGAACTGCTCCATCAAAAAGTTTAGGTTCTTTTCCGAAAGTTTGAATTACTTCATTTTGCTCATCGGAATTACCTGCTGGCACAATTGCATTAGGCACATTTGGAATTTGACACAGAATTTCTTTAATAGCTATTTCGGAACTCAACAATTGCTCCTTTAATTTTTTTGTTGATTCTTTTAGCAATACGGTTTTGTTTTTTAACAATATTGCCTCTTCTTGTTTTCCTCCTTTAAATAACTCACCAATCTTTTTTGAAAGCTGGTTCATTTCAGAAAGCTCTTGATCTAAAGTAAATTGTGAATTTCTCCTTAGTTCATCTTGAGTTAAAGCATCTTGAATCAATTGTGAGAAATCTTTATTCCGAACTTTTAAACGCGAAATAGTTGATTCTTTATTTTCTCTAATCTTATTTATTTCTAACATTGTTTTTTTCTTAAGCTAATTCTTAATCAAATCTATTAAAAAGGAATGAAAATATTATTTATAAATAAAAAAAGCGTCTCGAAAGACGCTTTTAAAAATAAAATATTGGATTTCTTTATTTCTCTTCAAAAGGTGAGACAGAAACAAATGATCTGTTGTTGGCTTTTTTTCTAAACTCTACCAAACCATCTTTTAAAGCAAACAAAGTATGATCTTTTCCCATACCTACATTATCACCTGGATAATGCACTGTGCCTCTTTGACGAACAATAATGTTACCAGCAATTGCTAACTGACCGCCATAAATTTTAATTCCAAGTCGATTCGATTCTGAATCACGACCATTTTTCGAACTTGATGCTGCTTTTTTATGTGCCATAACTATAAAGTTTTAATTATTTATCTTTTTTTGAAGCTGCTTTTTTTGGAGCCGCTTTTTTTGGCGCAGCCTTTTTAGCAGTAGATTTAACTTCTGAATCTTTCTTCGCTTCTACTTTTTTAGGAGCTGCTTTTGGAGCTGCTGCCTTTGCCTTTGGAGCTGCTTTTGCTTTTGGAGCTGGCTCCTCTTTTTTAGCCTCAACTGCTTTTTTAGCAACCTTAGTAGATATTGACTGAATTGATATCTCTGAAAATCTTTGACGATGTCCATTCTTAACTGCGTAACCTTTTCTTCTTTTCTTTTTAAAGACGATAACTTTATCTCCTTTAAGGTGTTGCTCTATTTTAGCGGTTACTTGAGCACCTTTTACAGCTGGGGCGCCAACAGATATTTTACCTTTGTCATCAAGAAGAAGAACGTTGTCAAAAACAACTTTATCTCCCTCTTTGCCATCTAGCTGATGAACATAGTATCGTTGATCTTTTTCTACTTTAAATTGCTGCCCTGCTATTTCTACAATTGCATACATAAATAGTGTTTTTTTGTTTTTTTAATTTACAAAGGGTTGCAAATTTATAAAATCTTTCCATTTTATCACAAAAAACCATCATATATTATATTATTTGTTTAGATAACATATTAAAAAAGATTATGTTCTTATTTTAGCATTAAATCATTTACTGTGAAATTAATTAATTCTCTTTCTGTAAAACAACTTGCTAAGTTCTTAGAATGCTCCTCATTTGGAAATGAAAATCTTATAATTACAGGAATTAATGAAATTCACAAAGTTGAAAAAGGAGACCTGATTTTTGTAGATCATCCAAAATATTTTCACAAAGCATTAAATTCTATTGCTTCAGTAATTATTATAAATGATTCTTCTGTTACAATACCCAAAGGAAAAGCCATTATATTTTCCCCTGATCCGTTTAAAAGCTTTAATAAACTTACAAATCATTTCTCTCCTAGCTCTAAAAACACTTCAATGATTGGTGACAACATCAACATAGATGTGGATTCCTTTATACACCAGTCTGCTGTAATAGGAAATAATGTTACTATTGGAAAAAACTGTACCATACATGCTAATGTATGTATTTATGACCATTCAGAAATAGGAGACAATGTTACCATTCATGCGGGTTCTGTTATAGGGGCAAATGCCTTTTATTACAAAAAATACGAAACAGAATATACACCCATGCATTCCTGTGGAAAGGTAATTATTGAAGATTATGTTGAAATTGGAGCGCTATCTAGTATTGATAGAGGAGTAACAGGAGATACTATTATCAAAAAGGGGACTAAAATGGACAATCAAGTACACATTGGGCATGATACTGTAATTGGAAAGAATTGTTTATTTGCTGCTCAAGTTGGAATTGCAGGTTGTGTCACAATCGAAGATAATGTTATTTTATGGGGTCAAGTTGGAGTTGCTAGCGACCTAACAATAGGAAAAGGAGCCGTTGTTCTGGGTCAATCAGGTCTAAATAAAAGTATTGCTGGCAACAAAACCTATTTTGGAAGTCCAGTTTCTGAAGCTAGAAGCAAGTTTAAAGAAATAGCAGCCATAAGAAAGTTGCCAGAAATCATAGAAACTTTATCCTAATGCCAGAAAAAGTAAATAAAATATTAAGTAAGCTAGAGTTAAATGAATTCAAGCTAAACTCATTACTTGAAATTACTAAGGGCATAAACAACAACTTTTCAATTGACAAATTATTAAAGATTTACGAATATATTCTTCGTGAGCAGCTTGGAATCTCAAGACTCATTTTGTACAATTTCAACCAAACCAACTGGAACTGTTTATTAAGGTATGGTGCAAAAGGAAATGCTAGGAAAATTAACATTAATGATGATTTATTGCACATAAAAGAAATCACAGTTATTGAATCCTCTTCAAGTGTTTCTCTAAATTCATTTGATATTGTAATCCCCATATTTCATAAAAAAAAGCCGTTGTCTTATTTACTAATAGGCGATTTAAACGAGGATGCTATAAGAATAAGCCCTACAATAAAGCACATGCCTTTTATTCAAACACTTACCAACATTATCATTGTTGCAATTGAAAACAAACGATTTGCTAATGAAAGTATCAATCAAGAGAGAACCAATAAGGAATTAGAAGTAGCATCTGAAATGCAAAGGTTGCTATTTCCTGCTCATCTTCCATCAAATAATAGAGTTGATGTTGCCGCTAGGTATGAAACTCAACAATTGGTAGGCGGGGATTATTATGATTTCATTAAAATAAATAATCAAGAATATGTTTTTTGCATTGCTGATGTTTCTGGAAAAGGAATATCTGCTGCAATGCTTATGAGTAATTTTCAAGCAAACTTAAAAGCAAATGTTAAGTATAATCACGGAAATCTAACATTAGTTGATTTGGTTCATGTTTTAAATGAGGATGTCAACAATGCCGCTCAAGGGGAGAAATTCATCACCTTTTTTATCGGCTATTACAATTGCACTGAAAGGAAATTAAAATATGTTAATGCTGGTCACAATTATCCAATATTAACTGATGGTGAAAATTTCAAACTCTTAAACAAGGGATGTATTGGCTTAGGCATGTTTGACAAACTTCCAACTATTGAAATGGAGGAAGTTACTATAAAACCTAATGATGTTCTGATTTGTTATACTGATGGGTTAGTAGAATTAGAAAATGAAGAAGGTGAACAGTTTGAAACAATTCGTTTACATGAAATTATCAAAAATAACTTCCATCTCTCAATGAAAGATTTAGATAAAATTATTTTTCATGAACTTGATCGATTTAAAGGTGAAGAAGATTTTTTAGATGACACCGCTCTTTTGAGCTGTAGATTCTTTTAATTAATATTGACTTAATGAAAAAAATTAATTCTATTATTGTTGATGACGAGTTTCATGCAAGAGAAAACTTAAAGCTTCTAATTGCTGAATATTGTCCTACAATAAATATTGTTGGAGAAGCTGATGGTGTAGAAAATGGATTAAAAGAAATCGAAACTAAAAATCCCCAATTATTATTTTTAGACATTAGAATGCCGTCTGGGACGGAAGGTTTTGAGCTATTAGATCTTCTTCCTAACAAAGAAATAAGAATAATTTTCATAACAGCTTTTAAAGATTATGCAATAAAAGCTTTTAAAGCCAACGCAATCGACTACTTGTTAAAACCAGTTGATATAGATGAGCTAAAACAAGCTGTATCTAAAATAGAACTTAACAAGTTTACTGAAAAGGAAAACAACAATTACTTAGAACAACTTAATGCACTTTCCTCTAATATTGGCACTCCTAAAAACAAATTATCTATAGCAAATAGAAAAGGAATAAAAATCATCAACCAAAAAGATATCGTAAGACTTGAAGCTAATGGGAATTGCACCATTTTATTTTATACTGATGGAACTAATTATCTTGACACTAGAACCCTAAAAACATATGAAAATCTATTAAATGAAAACTTATTTTTTAGAGTGCACAAATCTCATATTGTCAACCTAAACTTTGTCAAAGAATACAGTAGAGAGCTTAGACCAGTAATTACCATGACCACAAATATTAATATTCCTGTAAGTAGATTTAAAGTAAGGGGACTCACTTCAAAGTTAAAGTCGCTTTAATCAATCAAAACGACTATTCAATCAATTAAAACAATCATTCAATAAACAGAACAACCATTTTTATCTACCAGTCGTTTATTATAATAACCACTTCAAAAACAGAACTATGGCTTTAAATGCAATAATAATTGACGATGAATTCAATGCTAGAGAAAATTTAAAAATAATGCTTGAAGAGCATTGTCCTGAACTTGAAATAAAAGGATTAGGAAGTTCTGCTGAAGAAGGCAGAGAATTAATTAATTCTCAAAATCCAGACTTAGTTTTTTTAGATATTGCAATGCCAAATGAAGATGGTTTCTCTTTTTTAAATACGATTAAAGATCGGAAATTCTCTGTTGTTTTCACTACCGCATACAATGAGTTTGCTTTAAAAGCTTTTAAAGCAGACGCATTAGATTATTTAGAAAAGCCTATAGCTATTGATGATTTAAAAAAATCTGTATTTAAGGTTTCAAAATACCATCAGAACAACTCTGTTAATAATTCTGATTTAAATTTCAATAAATTAGCTGCGAAAATTAATGTTGACAAAATAAGCATCCCTACAAGAGATGGATACATTATAATTAACAATAAAGACATTGTTAATCTAGAAGCTAGTGATAATTATACGATGATACATTTAAGTGATGGTTCAAGACACTTAAGCAGTAAAAATATTAAAATTTATGAGGAAAACTTGGATGCAAATGTTTTTTTTAGAAGTCATAAATCACACATCATTAATGTCGAATATCACCTAAAAGAATTTTCAAGAAGCGAAGGAAATGTTGCAATTATGACCAACGGGAAAAATATTCCAATTTCAAGGAGGAAAATGTCTTTTTTCATGAACAGAATAAATAGCTTCTAACTAGCAATGCTCCTTGTAAGAAAATCATATATTTTAATTCTTATTACTCTCGTTTTTAATTTTTCAAAAGCCCAAGAGTATAGTTTTATTCCATATTCAGTAGAAGACGGACTTTCTCAAACACAAGTACAATCAATTTGTCCAGACGACATTGGTCATCTCTGGATCGCAACTGTCGGTGGTGTAAGCAGATTTGATGGGGAAAATTTCAAAACCTATTCTAAAGAAAATGGCCTTTCAGATAATTCTTCAGTTGAAATAATTAACAAAAATGGTTTTATTTGGATTGCCACAAAACAAGGGATTACTAGAGTAAAAGAAAAACAAATAGCAACTGTTGATTTAAGCAATCTCACTAATGGCAATCACATTACAGCAATATCATTTGGCAAAAATGATAATTTATGGATAGGTATAGAAAACATAGGATTAATAGAAATGGAAATTCCTTCAAATGATGCTTTTCATTTAAAGGAAGTGAAAAAACATAATCCTCACAAAGGCTTATTCATTAGAACTATTAAATGCGATAATAAGGGAAGAGTATGGCTAGGGGGAAAGGGTTATCTAGGGTATTATGAAAATCTAAAATGGACAGAAATTAAACTTCCTTCAAACACTTCAAACATAAGTGATATTGATCAAGATCAAGATGGTAATTATTGGATCTCCACATATGATAAAGGAGTGTTTAAATTGAATTTAATTACTAATGATTACAAGAATTTTAATCAAAAAAGCGGGTTAATTAGCTCAACAATAAGGTCAATATTTATTGACTCCAAAGACAGAATCTGGCTATCCTCCAAAAATGGGGTTTCGTGCATTGAAAACAAAGTAATCAAAAATTTTAATCGTAATAATGGGTTATTACAAAACAACATAAACACTATTGGAGAAGACTTGGAACAAAACATTTGGTTTGGGACTGATGGTTCGGGAATTTATCGTTTTACAGGAGAAGAATTTGTAAACTACACAACCAGCTCTAAGCTCCCAAGCAATTATGTTATGTCTATCTGTGAAGATTCAGAAAATAACATATGGCTTTCTACATATGATCAGGGAGTTTGCTGTCTAAAAGGAGATAAAATAACCCATTATAATATAAAAAATTCAGCTTTAATCAACAATACCATATGGACAAGCATATGTAGAAAAGACGGTACACTTCTTTTTGGATCTTCTGGCGGTTTAGTCGAACTTAAAAATGGGAAAATCAGAAATTACGCCAATTTGGATTGGCTACCATCAAACCGAATAACAAGTCTTTTTGAAGATTCTAAAAACAGAATATGGATTGGTTGCTCCAAAGGGTTAGCAATTATTGATAAAGAACTGAAATACACATTTAATGAAACATCAGAATTTCGTGGAAGGAAAATTAGAGCCATATCTCCATTTAAAAATCAAATGTATGTAGGCTCTAGCAGTGGCATATTTACTTTTGATAGCGAATTAAATTCGAAAAAATTTTCGCTTAAAGAAAAACTATCTAAAAACATATATTGCCTTAAAAATTGGGAAGATTCATTACTGTTTATTGGCTCAGGTAACGGCTTGTTTTTTTATGATAATAGCAGTATATATCAAATAAATTTACACCCATCATTTAGTGCCAATTACATCAATTTTTTAGAATTAGAGAATGAAAATGTTTTATGGATAGGCACCAATTTTGGAATTTTTGAATTGCAAATAAATACACTCAATTCAAATAATCCAGAAATAAGACATCATACAGTAGCAAATGGATTAAAAAGCGTTGAAACAAATCTAAATTCATCTTTTATAGATTCTAAAGGAAATTTATGGATGGGAACTGGAAAAGGATTAACAAAATACAACAGTATTAATCGTACAAATAATCTTTTATCACAGACTCCTATCCCTAAAATAAAAGAAGTTCAGCTGTTTTTAAAGGAAACTAATTGGGAAAACTATAATTCCACAATAAATCCATATAATTTATTACCTAAAAACTTAACCTTAACTAGCAATAAAAACTATTTAACATTTTATTTTTCAGCTGCTAATTTATCTCGAAACAGTGATTTACAATATCAATTTATTTTAGAAAATTTTGACCTCAATTGGTCTCCAAACTACAAGCAAAACAGTTTCACTTATGCAAACCTTCCTCCGGGCGAATATGAATTTAAAATAAAAGCATCTGTAGACAATATAGTTTGGAGTAAGCCTGCAAGCTTTAAGTTCAAAATAGATTACCCATATTATCAAAAATCTTGGTTTATTTTATTAGAAACTTTATTACTCTTTTCGATAATCTTCTTAGTATGGAAGTGGCGAAGCAATGTTGTAAAAAGAAACATTAAAACTCAAAATTTAATTTACAAAAGCAACTTATTGTCTTTAGAGCAACAAAGCCTTAATGCAAGTATGAATAGGCACTTTATTTTTAATGCGTTAAATTCCATTCAATATTTCATCAACACTCAAGACAAACTGTCTGCTAATAAATACCTCTCAAGCTTCGCAAAACTTATCAGAAAAAATCTAGACAGTTCAATGGCAAAAAACAACCTTGTTCCTTTATCAGATGAAATTGAACGATTAGAGCTATACCTTTCGCTAGAACACATGAGGTTTAAGACTAAGTTTGAGTACAGCATTGAAATTGACCCCTCTTTAAAAACAGAATTTGTTGAAGTTCCTGCAATGTTTATGCAACCATTCGTAGAAAACAGTATTTGGCATGGTATTTTACCTAAAAATGATACAGGAAAAATTGAAATATTAATAGGTTACAAAGAAAATAATGATCTCTTTTTTCTGATTAAAGACAATGGCATTGGAGTTGAAAATAGTCTCAAAGCCAAAGGTATTCACCAACACCAATCTAAGGGTATAAACATAACATCTAACAGAATAGATGTCTTAAAAAGACTAACAAAAAAAGAATTCATAATAATTGGACCATTACAAATCAATGACATTAACAACGAAGCTAAAGGAACAAAAGTGGAAATCATTATGAAAAGAAACTCAAGGGAAAAATTGTAAAATAACATAACTTTTCGTACATTAGCTACGTTAGAAGTATCATGAAGCGACTATTATACATATTAATATTGTTTTTTATTGCATCCTTTTCATTAGAAAGTTGTTGTAAATTTGAAAGACCTATTCCTCTTGAAACCCAAGAGTGTGGTGTTTCTACTCCTATGTACGGGTCTACAATGGATGATCCCATAGACAACACCGATTCTAATAATGATGTTTTTGGCATCACAGATGATGAAGATGATGAAGATCACGACAAAGAAAACACTTCTAACTAATATCTTTTAAAAAGAATTCACCTCGTTAATCGAGGTTTTTTTTTGCTTCAAAATGAAGAAAAACTCTATCCTTCCGTTAGCATTAGGGACATTACTTGGTTTTCCAACATTAGCTTTTATTATTCACTATTTTCTCTTTGACACTCATTTTCTTTTACTGTTTGTATCTAAATCAAATTTAGTCCTAGAGCTTATTATAGGAACAATAAGTGGAGTTAGTTTCGGATATCTAGCTTGGCTAATTATATCGATGCCTTTTATGAGTTCTGTATTTGACAAATACAAAAGCCTTATTAACACTTTTGAATTAGATTTATCATTAATTTTCTTTGTTAGCTTTTGCGCTGGCTTTGGAGAAGAAATTTTATTTAGAGGTGTACTTCAACCACACCTAGGTGTCTGGTTAACAGCCATAATATTTGTTGCTATTCATGGATATCTAAACCCTAAAAATTGGAAAATATCGGTATATGGAATATACCTAACGGTTGTTATTGGTGTTGTGGGATACTTATCTCAATATTTTGGTTTAATTACAGCTATCATATCACACATGATAATAGATGTTGTCTTATTTTATAAGTTAAAAGAAAACAACTAATTGAGCATTGATATAACTTTTTTCAACGCTTTTATAAAATGTTTTATCTCATCAATAGAATTATAAAAAGAAAAACTAATTCTAGCTGTTCCAGGAATATTGTAAAAATTCATTAGTGGTTGTGTGCAATGATGTCCAGTTCTTATAGCAATACCAAGTTGATCAAGGATAGTTCCAACATCAAATGGATGTGTTCCTTTCACAAGAAATGAGATTACACTAGCTTTACTATTTGCTGTCCCTATAATCTCAATTTCATCAATTTTAAGCATTTCATTTGTTGCAAAACTCAATAACTCTTGCTCTTGTTGTTGAATAAATTTGAATCCTACATTTTGAACATATTCAATTGCAGTGGCCATTCCTATAACCCCAGAAATATTTGGTGTGCCAGCTTCAAACTTATGTGGAGGGTCATTGTATGTTGTTTTTTCAAAAGAAACTTCTTTTATCATGTCTCCACCACCTTGATAGGGAGGCATTCGATCTAACCATTTTTTTTTAGCATAAAGCACACCGGTACCAGTAGGACCAAAC
>Ga0315332_10000132_pt1 | contig 27190 bp, 19 predicted proteins | sample M110034915metaG_FD_203455 | JGI IMG/M metagenome (GOLD analysis project Ga0315332, IMG submission 203455) | Ammonia-oxidizing marine archaeal communities from Monterey Bay, California, United States - M1 100m 34915 | ecosystem: Environmental > Aquatic > Marine > Intertidal zone | place: USA...
GGATCTAATTTACCTTGCATGGCAAATGATGTTAAATCTCTTCCAAAATTATCTAAAACAGGAGTTTTAGATTTTATTTTAGACTTTGTATCCGTTTTAATTGTGAAAGGATTTTCTTCAATTGGATTTTCTTCATCCTTTGAATCTTCAGGAAATGTTTCAGAAGAGGGGAGGCCAGAGTAGTTGTCATCAGACTCAGTGAGCATATACTTAAACTGTTCTTTTACAGTTTCATAATCTAATTGAAGTTTTATTAGAAGTTTCGTTGTTGGATCATTTTCATTTCTTAATATACATAGCAAAAGGTGAGCTGTGTTTATTGATTTTCCTTGAAAAAGCTTTGCTTCAAGAAAAGTAGTTTTTAATGCTCTTTCAGCCTGTCTAGTAAGGTGTAAGTTTTTTTTATGATTTTGATCAAAATCATTAATTGGATTAGGTGGACTTAAAATTTCCACCTTTTTTCTTAAATAATCTAAATCAATCTCTAAAGAATTCATAATAGAAATGGCTTTACCTCCACCATCTCTTAACATTCCAAGTAATAAATGTTCTGTCCCAATAAAATCATGCCCAAGTCTTAAAGCTTCTTCTTTGCTATAAGTAATAACATCTTTAACTCGCGAAGAAAAATTGTCATCCATTTTCTAGTTTTTGTTTTTTTAGATTAATTCAAAAGTAAATAGACAAAAAAAAAAAATTAATTCCAAGTTTTTAATCCGTAATTAATCAATTATATAAAATAAAATATGTTAATAAAATTATGTATAATTATTGGTTCATTTAGGTATATATAACTGAGGAAATCTTATATTTGTTAAGTTATATTTTATACAACATTTTAATGAATTAAAATTATATGGACCAAGGAGAAAAATTAATTCCAGTAAATATTGAAGATGCTATGAAATCAGCTTACATTGATTATTCGATGTCTGTAATAGTTTCTAGGGCTCTTCCTGATGTAAGAGACGGCCTCAAGCCTGTTCATAGAAGAGTTTTATATGGTATGCATCAATTAGGTTTAAGAGGATCTAGTAAATTCAAAAAATCAGCATTTATTGTTGGTGAAGTTCTAGGGAAATATCACCCTCATGGTGATTCTTCTGTTTATGACACTATGGTAAGAATGGCTCAAGAATGGAGTCTTAGATATTTATTAGTTGATGGACAAGGTAATTATGGTTCAGTTGATGGAGACAGTCCAGCTGCAATGCGTTATACGGAAGCTAGAATGCAAAAAATTTCTGAAGAAATGGTTGCAGATTTAGATAAAGAAACAGTAGATCATCAGCTAAATTATGATGATTCTATAATGGAACCTACTGTATTGCCAACAAAAATTCCAAATTTATTAATTAATGGTGCATCAGGTATTGCTGTTGGAATGGCAACTAATATGCCTCCACATAATTTGTCTGAAGTTATTAATGGAACAATTGCTTTTATAGAAAATAGCGATATAACAATTGATGAATTAATAGAGTTTATTAAAGCTCCAGATTTTGCAACAGGAGGAATTATTTATGGTTATGACGGTGTTAAAGAAGCTTTTCATACAGGTAGAGGTAGAATTGTTATGCGTGCAAAAGCCGAAATTGAGGAAGTTAATGGAAGAGAGTGTATTATTGTTACTGAAATACCATATCAAGTAAATAAAGCAGAAATGATAAGAAAAACTGCTGAAATGGTTAATGACAAAAAAATTGATGGCATTTCCACTATTAGAGATGAATCTGATAGAAAAGGAATGAGAATCGTTTATGTTCTTAAAAGAGATGCTATTCCTAATATAGTTTTAAATACACTTTATAAATATACTCCTCTACAATCCTCATTTAGTGTAAATAATATAGCATTAGTTAAAGGAAGACCTCAAATGCTAAACTTAAAAGAAATGATTAGTCATTTTGTTGATCATAGACATGAAGTTGTTGTTAGAAGAACAAAATTTGAATTAAAAAAAGCAGAAGAAAGAGCGCATATACTTGAAGGGCTAATAATTGCTTCTGATAATATTGATAAAGTCATCAAATTAATTAGATCTTCTTCAAATGCTGATCAAGCTAAAGAAAAATTAATTACTGCATTCAAGTTAAGCGAGATTCAATCTAAGGCAATTGTTGAAATGAGATTAAGACAATTAACAGGTTTAGAACAAGATAAACTTAGATCAGAATTTGATGACTTAATGAAAACTATTAAAGATTTAAAAAATATTCTTGATAGTAAAGAAAGAAGAATGGATATAATCAAAACAGAACTTTCAGAAATTTTAGACAAGTATGGTGATGAAAGAAGATCTGTTATTGAATATGCTGGAGGAGATCTAAGTATTGAAGATATGATTCCTGATGAAAAAGTAGTTTTAACTATCTCTAATGCTGGTTATATTAAAAGAACCCCTTTAGTTGAATATAGAACACAACATAGAGGTGGAGTTGGTCAAAAAGCATCTACTACAAGAAATGAAGACTTTTTAGAACATTTATTTATTGGTACAAACCATCAGTATATGTTATTTTTTACTCAAAAAGGAAAATGTTTTTGGATGAGAGTTTTTGAAATACCTGAAGGCAGTAAAACTTCAAAAGGAAGAGCTATTCAAAATTTAATTAATATTGAACAAGATGATGAGGTAAAAGCATTTATATGTACGCAAGATTTAAAAGATGAAGAATATATTAACAGTCATTATGTAATTATGGCCACTAAAAAAGGTCAGGTTAAAAAAACTTCACTTGAACAATATTCTAGACCAAGATCAAATGGAATAAATGCAATAACAATTAAAGAGGAAGATGAATTATTAGAGGCTAAACTTACAACTGGAAATTCACAAGTTCTAATAGCAGTTGAATCTGGAAAATGTATTAGGTTTGAAGAAAGTAAAACACGACCAATGGGCAGAAATGCATCTGGTGTTAGAGGAATAAGGCTTAAAGATGAAAGGGATGAAGTTATTGGTATGATTTCTGTTAATGATATGGATAGTGATATTTTAGTTGTTTCAGAAAATGGTTATGGTAAAAGATCTAGTTTAGATGCATACAGAATAACTAATAGAGGAGGAAAGGGAGTAAAAACTATTTCAATTACCGAAAAAACAGGAAAGTTAGTATCTCTTAAAAATGTTAATGACAACGATGACCTAATGATCATAAATAAGTCAGGAATTGCAATTAGAATGGAAGTAGCATCCTTAAGAGTTATGGGAAGAGCTACTCAAGGGGTTAAATTAATTAATTTAAAGGAAAATGATTCTATAGCTGCTGTAGCGAAGGTTGTTCATGAGGAGGAAGATGTTAAAGATTTAGAGGATATTGAAGTTGATGTTGTTGAAGAAAAATCAGAAAAAGAAAATAATAATAAGTAATTTTAAAAAGATGAAAAATTTATTAACAACTATTTTACTTTTTGTAACCTTTTTAGGTTATTGTCAAAAGAAAGAATTAAGAAGTGCACAAAAACTTTTAGATCAAAGTTTTTATAACGAAGCTTTAGATGTGTTATCTAAAATTGAAAAATTAATTCCAAATTCAGATCAAAAGTATCAAGCTCAGTATTATTATTTACTTGGTTGGGCTAATAAAGGAGATGCAAACTACAATGAAGCCGTTACATTGCTCAGAAAATCTATTGAGTTAGACAAGTTAGAGAAGTATAAAGAAAATGCGAATATTTTAATTGAACAAGTTGAAGTAGAATTAATTAATTCTGCAGTAGAGGATAATAAAGCAGAGGATTTTAAGAGTGCTTCTAAAAAGCTATATGATGCCTATTTGTTTAATCCTAATAAAGATGAAAATAAAACTTACTTATATTTTGCTGCATCAAGCGCAGTTAATGGAGGGGATTATGTGTTGGCATTACAATACTATAATAAGTTAAAAGATATGGGTTATACTGGTATAGTTTCAGAATATTTTATAACTCCAATTAAAAAAGACTCTGATGGAAACCTTATTGGTATAGAAGAAAAAATAAGTCAAACAGAATACAATCTTTTGAAATCATCAAAAGATTATACTAATCCAAGAGTTGGAAAAACAGAGTCAAGACTTCCTGAAATTGTTAAAAACATAGCTTTAATATATGTTCAAACAGGTGAAAATGACAAAGCAATATCTGCAATTAAAGAAGCTAGAAAAATTAATCCCGAAGACATTAATCTTCTTTTATCCGAAGCGGATGTATATATGAAACTTGGAGATAAAGTAAAGTTTAAAGCTTTAATGCAGGAAGCTATAACCAAAGACCCTAATAATGCAATACTATATTATAATTTAGGAGTAATTAATGTAGAACAAGGTCTTTTAGAAGAGGGTATGACATATTATAAAAAGGCATTAGAATTAGACCCTACTTATTCTGCAACATATCTTAATTTAGTTGGATTAATTTTAGAAGGAGAAACTGTTTTAGTTGAAGAAATGAATGAGATAGCTACTTCAAGCAAAAGAAGTGACTATGAAAGGTATGACGAACTTAAAGAAGAGAGAGAAAAATTATATTCTTCTTGCTTACCTTATTTAGAAAAGCTAATTGAAATAGATCCAAAAAATATCGAGGCTTTAAAAACAGCTAAGAATATTTATTATACTGTTGGTGATAATGAAAAGTTTAAATTGATGAGTGCTAAGATTGAAGAATTGCAAAATCAATAACTTCTAAACCCTATTAGTTTATGAGTAAGCTTTTTTGTTTCTGAATTGATAATCCCTTTTTTGTTGACTTTATCAATCCTTATTTTTCCAAAAGCATGAATAATTTCATTTTTATTTATCATTATACCGACATGAGTTACCTTTTTATTTGTTTTTCCAAAAAAAGCTAAATCTCCAGCTTTTAAGTTCTTAATACTTGTTATTTTTCCTTCATTTGCTTGCTCACCTGCATCCCTTTTTATTTTAATACCATTGATTTTATATACTATTTGTGAAAATCCTGAGCAATCAATTCCAAAGGGAATTCTACCTCCCCATAAATATGGAGAATTTAAATACTGTTTAGCAGTTTTAATGATATTTGATTTTGTTGAAACAGATGATTTTCCAGTATATTTTGATTTCAATTGATCACAAGAGCTTACTAGACTTCCAATTGGTGTTAAGGTTTTTTCATTGTTTTTATCTATTATATAACCACTTATATCAATGCAGTAGATGGAATTGTTTGATTTTATACTATTGAATTTTTTTTTATTTATAAATTTTATTTGGGCATTGTTTGCCCATCCCTCATATTTGTCATAATAATTGGAAATTTTTGACCATTTCTCTCTTTTTTCAATTATATAAAAGATTTCACCATAAAGTAACTGTGTCACTAATTCATTTGTGCTATGGGGATTTTTTCTTACAGGAAGTACACTTAATTCACAAATACCAAAATGTTTCATTTTATTATTTAATTTTAACGATTAAGCATTTATATTATACAAACTTTTCAATAAATATTTTTATACTTTTGAGTTAATACAGATAAATGAAAGATAAGTTAAATATTTTTTTTAAACTCCAATCCCAGATTTATAGAATTATTCTTTATCTACTTTCAGTTTTTATAATAATTTATATAATACCAAAAAAAGGGAAATTTCAATACGATTTTAAGGAAGGAAAGCCTTGGAAGTACGAAACTTTAATTTCACCGTTTGATTTTTTAATACAAAAGTCTGAATCTGAAATTAATTTTGAAAAATTTTTAATTTCAAAAAATGCTACTAAATATTTTAATAAAAATTTAAATGTTTCGGATTCAATAATTTCTATTGTCAATACAAAACTCAATGATTCTTTTCCGAATTTATTTCAACAAACTAAAGAAATACTTAATAAGATATATGAACCAGGTTTAGTAAATTATTCTATTGAATTAGAAGCAGATTCTGTTTTTTTAATTTCCAAAATAAATAAGAGTAAAATAAGATATGATGAATTAAATAAAACAAATGATTATAAAATTGATTCAATAATTTATAATTCACTTGAAGATTCATTTCAATTACACGCATTTTTAAGAGATATTTTGATTGCTGATGTGGTTTTTGATAAAGAAACTACAAATAGTAATTTAAATAAACTGTTAAATCAAATTTCACATACCAAAGGATTAGTGAGTAATGGAGTAAGAATAATATCTAGAGGAGAAATTGTAGATGCTGACAAATTTGGAATATTAAATTCTTTAAAAATGAAATTTGAATCACAACTCTGGTCAAAATCTAATTTTAATTGGATAACCTTAGGATATTCTATAATTGTTGGAATTACTTTATTTTTCTTGTTATTATTCCTAAAGAAAAATCGTATTAGTATTTATTTGAACAACACAAAAATTACTTTTATTTTTCTTATAATTTTGATATTTATTTCAATAACTATTGCCGTTTTTAAATATCAACCTGATTATATTTATGTAGTTCCTCTATGTTCTATTCCTTTACTTTTAAGAGCTTTTTTCGATTCAAGATTAGGGTTATTTGTACATGTTCTTACATTACTAATTTTAGGTTTTATTGTGCCCAATAATTTCGAGTTTTTATTTTTGCACACTATTGCAGGTATTATCACTATTTTAACTCCTTCAGATCTATATCAAAGAGCCAATTTATTTGTATCCGTTTCTATAATTACTAGTGTTTATATACTTTCTTATTTTTCTATTTCTATAATCGCTAATGGAGATATTAGCTATATAGATTTAAATATTCCTTTATTATTTATTTTTAATGGATTAGCTACTTTATTTGTTCATCCATTAATATATATATTTGAGAAAATATTTGGATTGGTTTCCGATGTTTCATTACTAGAACTTACAAATACAAACTCTAAACTTTTAAAAGAACTTTCAGAAAAGGCTCCAGGAACTTTTTATCATTCATTAGCTGTTTCAAATTTAGCAGAAGCTGTGGCTACCCAAATTTCTGCAAATGTAATGCTAGTTAGAGTAGGTGCTTTATATCATGATATAGGCAAGATGAATAATCCTAATTATTTTATTGAGAATCAATCGAATTCTTTTAATCCTCATAATGAGTTAGAGCCTTTAGAAAGTTCAAACATAATTAAAGATCATATTTCAAATGGAATTGAAATAGCAAAAAGAAATAGACTTCCTGATAGAGTTATAGACTTTATTAGAACACATCACGGGACTTCTATGATTAAATTTTTTTATGACAAGGCAATAAAATCTAAAGTAGATTCTAATGAGTCTGATTTTCGTTATTCTGGTCCTAAACCTTTTTCAAAGGAGACAGCAATAGTTATGATGGCTGACAGTATAGAAGCTGCTTCAAAAAGTATAAAAGAACCTAATGTGAAGTTGATAGAAAACTTTGTAGATAAAATAATTAATACTCAAATTGAGGATAATCAATTTGAAAACTGTAATATCACTCTAGAAGAGTTAAATTTTACTAAAAAAATATTAAAGGAAAAATTAAATAACATTTATCACTTAAGGGTTGAATATCCTGATTAGTTATGTATTTTTGTTTTTTTTTAATATTATAATTGACAGTAAAACAAATTTATACAGGATGCTTGGCACAAGGAGCTTACTTTATTGAAAGTAATGGTGAGGCTGCTGTAATTGATCCTCTTAGAGAGGTTTCTCAGTATATTCAACTTGCAAAAGAATCAAATGCAAAAATTAAATATATTTTTGAAACTCATTTTCATGCAGATTTTATTAGTGGACACTTGACCTTAGCAAAAGAGACGGGTGCTTCAATTATTTTTGGGCCTGAAGCAAAACCTGGTTATAATTGTGTTATAGCTAAGGATAATCAAGTTTTTAAAATTGGAAGTATATCCATATCAGTCATTCATACACCTGGTCACACCATGGAAAGCTCTTGCTATCTTTTAAAAGATGAGAATAAAAAGGATTATTGTTTATTTACTGGAGATACTTTGTTTTTAGGAGATGTTGGCAGACCAGATTTAGCTCAACAATCCCTAAATATTTCAAAATATTTTTTAGCAGGAATTCTCTATGATTCTATTAATAATAGAATAAAGCCATTATCTGATGATGTTTTAATTTATCCTGCCCATGGTGCAGGGTCTGCATGTGGTAAAAATATGATGAAGCAAACTGTAGATACTTTAGGAAATCAGAAGATTGTTAATTATTCATTAAATGGATCTTTAGATAGAGATGGTTTTATAGATGAGTTAACCAATGATCTAGGTATACCGCCTATGTATTTTCCTTCTAATGTAAAGCTTAATCAAGATGGATATTCAGATTTTAATATTGTTTTAGAAAAAAACTTAAAACCTATTTCTGTTAAAGATTTTAAAGCTTTGTCCATTAATAAAGATTCTGTTGTTTTAGATGTAAGAAATCAAGATGTTTTTAGATTAGGGTTTATTCCAGGATCTATTTTTATAGGTTTAAATGGTGAATTTGCACCATGGGTTGGATCTATTTTAAAAAATATTCATACTAAGATATTAGTAGTTTGCGAAAATGGTAAAGAAACTGAAACAATAACTAGATTGTCTAGAGTTGGTTTTGATAATGTTTTGGGTTATCTAGATGGAGGTTTTGATTCATGGAAGAAATCAAAAGAAGAAATAGATTATATAAATTCTGTTTCAGCATATGATTTAAAAGAAATTATTAATTCTGATATTGATTTATTAGATGTAAGAAGAGAGGCTGAGAGAGAAAATGGTTTTTTACAAAATTCATTAAATATTCCTCTTAACATAATTGATTCTAAGATAGAAATATTAGATAAAACAAGAGAATATTATATTCATTGTGCTGGAGGATATAGAAGTATGATTGCTTGTTCTATTCTTAAAAGAATGGGCTTTGATTCACTTTTTGATATTAAAGGAGGATTTGCTCAAATAAGAAAATCAGAATTAGAAATTGTTTAGTTTATGAATAGGTTACTATTAATAATATTATTATTTATTTCTTGTGAGAATATTAAAGGAGAATTCCAGTTGCTTGAATATCAATCCTATAAGAGTCATATAGAAAATACTTCCGTTCAGTTATTTGATGTTAGAACACCTGAAGAATACGATTTAGGTCATATTAAGGGTGCAGTTAATATTGATTTTAAAAATGAAGAGATTTTTTATAGATCTTTTGAAAAATTAGATAAATCTAAACCAGTTTATTTATACTGTAGATCAGGTAACAGAAGTAAAAAATCTGCTGATATATTAATTGAGCTTGGATTTTCTAAAGTTTACGATTTAAATGGTGGTTTTATTGAGTGGAACTTAAACGAGCTTAAATAAACTATTTTTTAGTTCCTGTAACTACCAATGTTCCTTCCCAATCCTTTGTTTTTCCAACTTCACATGATTCTACATTTTTAAATCCAGCATCTAAAAACATTTTTTTCCATTCTGATTTAGAAATTAGGTTCATGATACTAACGTTTGTTTTTTCAGGCCAGTCATGTGATGATGGATTTTCTTTATAGAAGTCAACGCCAATTATTAATCTTCCATTATTATTTAACCAATTATTATAAAAATTTTCTATTACTAGTAATGGATTTTCAAAATAATATAAAACCTCCATAGAATGTACAATATCCTTTTTTGAATTAGGTTTCCATGATAATAGGTCCGAACAATCATATTTGTTTAATGAATCTATACTTCTAGCTTTTTCTATCATTTTTGTTGATCCATCAACTCCATTAGAACTAAAACATGTTTCCATTTCAGAAACCATTCTAACAACCCATCCTGTTCCACATCCTGCATCAATGAAAGTAAAATCTTCCAAATCTTTAAGGGCGTAATCCAACATGTTTTTTACTGAGTGCATATGATTTTTCTCCATTCCATCATCTTTTCCACTTATTACCCAATCACTGAATATTTCGATAGGATGTTTTTTGATCATCTATGTTTTTGTTCTAGTTAAAAATAGGTAACTCAAGTAAAATAAAATTAAAATAAAAAATTCCCAATTTATTATGTAAAATGGCCAGTCTCCAAATATTAATGGATTTTTAATATCAGGAGCTTCAACTAAATACATGTAATTTGATCCTATTTTAAAATTTAATGGCATTATTATTAACATTAAAATATTTAAAATTACTAATACCCTTAACCAAGAGAATTTCGATAATTTATATCCCAAATGATAAAACATAAATAAAGGAATAAAAATTATAGTTCCATGACTTGTATAATATTGTATATACTTAAACATACTTCCATCGTAATCATTTATTTGTGCTGTTAATATTGCCATTAATCCTCCCCAAAAACCACAATAAAATAAAAATTCAAATAATTTTTGATTTTTTGGGATAAAAAGGATAAAACACGTAATTAAATTGGTAATACCACAAAGGTGCAAAGGCAAGTTTTCATAAATATCCCAATTTCCATTATTATAGTCTATTATATGATTTGATGCAGTTATAATTAATGTAATTATACAAATTACCTTGGCCATTTTTAATTTTTTATCCATTTCAAGTACTCTCCCTAACCATAAAAAACATACAATTAATAAAGATGTAATTGTTAGATTTCTTATTCCTTCATAGGACATTAAATCTATTATATAAGGAGGGTATTGGATAAAAATATTTTTTAAAAGAGAGACATTCATATTTTTAAAAGTAATTAATTTATTCTTATTGAAAGTAACTAATCATATTAAATAATATTTTGTCAGCTACAGGATCTTTTCCTAAGTTTTCAAAGACTTTTAGAGTTGATAAAAGCATTTTTCCTTGATTATGTTTTATAATAGACAGATCAGACCCTATCCATACATCTCCCGAACCTATATAATTTCTTTTCATGATATTTCCATTTGGAATTCTATCAAATGCAATCGTTTGAACAATATTATTTCCTTTAAGACCTCTAAAACTTACAGTAGGTCCAACGTTTTCATACAAATCAGTAAGAGGAATGTTTACTGGTAGCCCTTTAAAAATAGGGTGTTTTTTATTAATATGAAGTATTCCATCCCATAAACCTTTAGACATGTTTTTTATTGGATCCATTGGTAATAATTTTCTTCCTTCTACCTGAAATGTTAAGTTTTCACCTGATCTTTTTATCATTCTTGCTGGAGTATTTAAAAAAATTGCTGAACCACCTGAATAAACAAATTCATTTACTGCTTCAATAGTTTCGTGAAAATTGGTGTCTGTTTTGGAATTAACTGAGACAATGTTTCCATCATTAGATGATACTTCCGATATTTTATTATCAAATATTAAAACAGGAATATTTGTTTGGGTGTCTTTACTGAATATTTGATATTTAATGTTATTTTCATTTAAATAGTTAATTATCTTTGGATTATTATTAATTATAGCTACTTCCAATTTACTATTGGATTTTAATTGATCAAATACATTAAATTTTCTCTCAGAAGAAGCTATAAAATTGTTGTTTATATCTCTAATTTGACCATATATAATATATTCTCCTGATTTATATTGATCTTCAATTGAAAAATCATATAGGTTAGAAACTCCATTTTTAAGTTTCAGAGGAGTTTTATTAGACTTTCTATATATAATTTTATTTCCTTTTTTTATTATAATATTGACATTAACATTTATATTTTGTCTTTCATTTATTCCAATGAATTCTAAATCTATTTTCTCATTTTTATAATAGTTTCTTTTATTGGTTCTTATTACTAATAAATTCTCCTGATTCGCTTCTTTTGTTTTGTAATAAGCATCACCTTTTGGATTTCTCCATAAATCCAGAAGTCCAGCCCCAATTACCCAATCTCCTGCAGTTAATGCGTGCACACAATAACCAATTATACTAGGGTTTGACCTTATTGCCTCAATCATTCTCTTATTAGCGATTCCATGAACTTTTTGTTGAAGTTTATAAAAATCTTCTGTTTTATTAAAAATTTTATTAAGACCCGTTTCCTTTAAAGCTTTTTTAATTTCTTTATTATAATTGATATGATATAAATATGGATAAGTAATAGGATTTCCCTTTTCTCTAAATCTCAATTCATTTTCTTCAAGATTTGGTAAACTACCATATCCTATTTCTGAAACATAGGAGGGAAGGTTTGGTAATACATTTCTTCCAGGAGTTTTAGCAAATAAATTTTTTTGTTTATTTCCTTCCTTAGTATTTCCAATTGTCAGAAAGCCATCAAATATATCTTTGTTAATGTTTGGACCAGGATAATTATGAATATCATTAAACTTAATGGGAGTATTATTATAAGGAAGAAATAGATTTGCTCCTTCTGCCCATCCTCCTGATTCATCTAATATCATTCTTGTTGGATCAAGTTTTCGAGCCTTTAAAGCCATGGGTTTTAACATATTAGCTAAAACTGGTCTTCTAATTTCATTAAATAGTTCCCATTGTACAATAGAAACATGATTTCTGTCTCTTAAAATACTTTCTGTAATTTCATTTTCAACTCTTCTTGGAAGATAAGGTGTTTCAATAGGCATATCCATACATTCAATTGCCATACTTCCTACTGTTAAAACACCTAGGGAATCCGCAATTTTTAGCCACATTGGTGGTGGTGGTTTTCTCCATGGTCTAATCATGTTAAAGCCAGCCTTTTTAGCCATCATAATTTCTTTGATTACCATTTCTTTTGAGTCGGGATGAGCCAACTTAATGGGATATAGGCCTTCAAAAAAAGCAGCTTTTAAATAAATTGGTTTATCATTTAAATAAAACCTGTCATCTTTAACTGTAAACTCTCTAAATCCAAAATTTTCAAATACTATATCTTCAGTCTTGTCTTTTATTTTTATATACGATTTTATTTTATATAAACTAGGATTATTTGGTGACCATAATGATATCTCATTTAATCTTATTATTTGAGATATTTTATTAATTCCCGGTTGTAATAATATTTTAGTTTCTTGTTTATTTATTTCAACACCTTTATTATTGAAAATCTTGTTTATTAAAATTGTATTTTTTTCTTGGGTGTATTTATTTACTATTTTGAAATCTATTTCCGATTGTTTTTTATATATATCAGGTTTTATAAATAAATCTTCAATTATTATTTTTCCTGTACTTTCTAAATATACATTTTGCCAAATTCCTCCTGTATAAGAGCCTCTCCACTGTGGAGTTTCCATTTGCCCCATTCCATCAATAACTTTCTCTTGAATGGTTATTGGACCTACAACCCTTAATATAAGAGTGTTGGTTGAATCATAATTTAAAATATGCTCTATATTGAATTTAAAAGGAGAAAAACCTCCTTCATGATATCCAAGTGCATTATCATTTAAATACACTTCGGAAAGATAATTTACAGCATCAAAATTTAAAAAAATTGTATTTTTTTTTAAATCACTAGAAATCTTAAAAGTTTTTTTGTAATAAGAAACCCCCTCATAATCTTTTTTATATTCCTCCCAACCGCTAGGAACATTTATTTTTTCAGATTGAGATTTTTTAAAACCCTCGATTGTATGGAGTTTTATATTTCTTCCATCATTGTTTTCATCATAGATGATTTCCCACTCTCCATTTAATGAAATTTGATTTTCCCTTTCTTGAGAAAATGAGAAAACGGATAATAAAATAAAAAATAATAAAAAACTTTTTTTATTCATCTTTTTCAATAGTTTTTAATCCATTTGGAATAACTGGATAGGTAATTTCTTTTAATATTTTTACCATTTCATCTCTTTTTGGATGAGATTTATTAAACAATAAGTTATCCCATTCTTTTGGATCAGAACTATTATTATATAATTCTTCTTTTCCTGAATTATATATAATATAACGCCAATCTTTAGTCCTTACAGAGTAATGATGATTTGACGGAATATCCTTGTTTTTATCAGAAGAATATACAACCGTGAGTGCTGCTTTAGGTCCATTCCATTTTTCTGTTTTTGGATTTTTTAAAAATGGTTTTAAACTATAGCCATCCAATGGTTTTCCTAATTCATTTTTTATGGTATTGTTATCCAATCCAGCCAAATCTAATAGTGTGGGGTACACATCTATTAATGAGACAGGATGTTGCACTTTAGAATTAGCTTTAGTTAATCCAGGAACTCTTATGCTCATAGGAATTCTAGTACTTTCTTCCCATAATGAGTTCTTATAAACATGATCTTTTTCTCCCATAGTCCACCCATGATCACTAACTAAGACAACAATTGTATTATCTTTCAGTTTAGTATTATTAATAGCCTTCATTACTTGTCCTACATTGTCATCAACTGCTGCAACACATGCAAGATATGCCTGAGTGAATCTTTTTAAACCTTCATTAGGATCTTCATATGAATTAACTAAGTTTTCATACATTTCAATTGATCTTGTTCTTCTTGCTTTAGTTTCAAATTGATCTACATAATGTAAGTAGGTATCATCTTTATCATTTTTCTTAATGTTTGCTAATTGAACCTTTTCTAATGGGTACATATCAAAATATTTTTGAGGAACTATTAGAGGAGTATGAGGTCTTAAAAACCCAACAGCAAGAAAAAAAGGGTTTTCGTCATTAGACTCTGCAAGTTCATTTAACCTTTTTTCAGCCCATTGAGCATTGATTTCATCAGGAGTTAGATCTCTATCATGCTCTGAATTATATTTGAACTCTTTATAAGCTCTAGATCCCCCATAAGCCCATGAAATTTCTTCTCCATCTATTTTTAATCCATTTACATTTTTTAATGGGCCATAAGATCCATCAATTTGACCCCCAGCCATATTCAATCCACCCACTACCTTATTTACTCGATATGGCTTTGGCACATCAGGATGAGAAATTCCTCTTTTCCCTTTTTTATGTTCCCCTTTATAAGCAACGGGTCCATAATCAGCTGCATGTTCAAATTCATTCCACATATCTAACTTGTTTTTATGCATAATCTTACCACTTCCTATAACATTATACCCATTTTCTTTAAATTTTTCCATTATGGTTTTAGTGTTAACAAGTACTTCGTTTTTAAGCCAAGATGCTTGCCAGAAATTAGAAGATTTGTGAGGGTAAATTCCAGTCATCATACTTGCCCTTGAAGGACCACACATTGGATCATTTGAATATGCATGTTGAAATGAAACCCCAGATTTAGCTAATTTTTTAATATTTGGAGTTACTGCTTGTGGATGACCATTAAATTCTTCGGGATAATCATTAAGATCATCTATCATTATCAGCACTATATTAGGTTTGGGTTCTTTATTACTATCACATTTAATAATAAAAAAACATAAAGAAATGCTGAGAATAGAAAATATTGTTAATTTTTTCATCAGTATATTTATGGTTTATGTATTAAATTTAGAGTTTTTATTTATAAAAAACACAGAGTTGTTTGCTGTTTTTATAAAAATATTTAATTCAAAATTAAAGAGAAATGAAATCAAGGTTTTTATTATTATCAATACTATTTATAATAGGATGTTCTTCAGGGTCAACAGGTGGAGATGATATTTCTGGGGGAGGAAACAATAATGGAGGAGGAAATTCTGGTGGAAATTCTGATGGAGAAACTGACCCTGATAAATATACTGATTCTTCTTCTGGCGGAAACACAACTTATTATATTAGTTTTTCTGGTGGAGATGATACAAAAGATGGCAAATCTGAGTCTAATGCATTTAAAAATTTAGGTAAAATTAATAGTATAACATTTGCACCAGGTGATAAAATTAAATTTAAAACTGGAGATACCTGGAAGGGATATTTTAAATTAAGAGGTTCTGGAAATGTATCTAACCCAATAAGTATTGAAACTTATGGCACTTCAAGTAAACCAATAATTGATGGGAATGGATATCAAGCATCATTGTTTTTAGAAAATGTTGAATATGTTGAAGTAAATAATCTTGAGTTTAAGAATGACGCATCTCATAAAAAATCTGATGGATCTATTAAATTAATGGATGGTTCAAATAGAAGTGGACAAGATGAACGTTTTGGTTTGCTAGCTTTAAGGTTTGGTGCAGGAAAGAATATAAAACATATAAAAGTTTCTAATGTTAAAATTTCAAATATATTTCCAACACCAACTGAAGATTCATATATCCATCAGGGTTATGGAATGAGGTTTGAATCTTATAACGATGCTGAATTGAATTATTATGATGGCATTTCAATTGACAATCTGGATGTTAGTTTAACAGGTCATTATGGTGTTCATATAGTAAATAGAATGTCTGGAGCACAAGCCGATTATTATCATAGAAATATATCTATCATTAATTCTAGTTTCTACGATACAGGAGGTTCGGGAATAGTTTTGGCTAGATCAAAAAATATTTTAATTGATAATTCTACCTTCAAAGGAACGGGATCTACAAAAGACAGTAGGATGTGGGAAAGAGGTAGTGGATTGTGGTTTTACACTTGCAATGATGCGATTGTTCAAAACAGTACGTTTGAAGACGCATACGGTGTTCAAGATTCTTTCGGAGCTCACATCGATTGGGGAAATGAGAGAGTGGTTATTCAATATTGTTTAAGTAAAAATAATTTTGGAGGTTTTGTTGAAATTTTAGGAGAGAATTTAGACTGTGGATACAGATATAATATCAGTATTGGAGATGGAACTAGAACAGGTGCTCATAACGGAAAAATTTTCTGGGTTTCAGATTTTGCTGGAACCAATAGAAGAATAGGCTCAAAAAATAATTTCATTTATAATAATACCGTTTTTGTACCAAGTACAAATCTGGTAACCAGTAGTCCGATGACACCTGATATACTTATTAGAGAAAACACGGAGGACACATTTGTTTATAACAATTTAATTTACATTGATTCAGATGCGAGTATGACTATTAAAACAAACAACGATGTAGATTTAAATTTTTTTAGAAATAATTTATATTTTGGCGATGTTAAAATTGACAATAATACGGCCTTTCAACATCATTCGAGTGAAATTTTTTCTGATCCTAAATTAGTCAATCCAGGTTCTTCTGATCCTAATGATTATAAATTACAAACAGGAAGTCCAGCCATCGGTAAAGGAATTTTAATTAATGGAAGTTCTAGTACTAGTAATTTTATTGAAAATAATGGTGGAAGAGATTATTTCGGAAATTCTGTTTCTAATTCTGAAAAGCCAAATATAGGTGCTTATAACGGTTCTTAGTTTAAAAAAAATTATGTTAAAACTTACTAAATTAATCATACTGATATTTTTTATTTCCTGTACAAATAATTCTGACTCTGTTTCTTATTATTTTGATTCTGGAAATGGCAGCGATTTAAATGAGGGAAATACAATTGATAAACCTTTTAAAACTTTAAAAAAAATAAAAGAAATTGAATTAAAAGTAGGTGATAGTATTCTGCTTTCTAATGGATCTAGCTTTATTGGAAATATTAAACTTATTAATAAAAATGACATTCATATCTCAAATTATAACAATAAAAATAATAACAATCCAATAATAGACTCAAAGGGTCATATTGCAGGAATTTATATTGAAAATTCATCTGATATTTCTGTTTCAAATATTCAAATTAAAGCAAATGGTGGTGGGGTGATAGAACAATATAAAAATTTAACTACTAGTAAAATAACTGATAAAGCAATAATGAGAGCTGGTGTTTTAGTCAACATCAGTAAAAATGAAACCTTTAAAAATATTTTAGTTAATAACGTTAGTGTTTCTGATATTTTTTTCGAAGATCCTGGCTTTAAAAGAGATGAAAAAGAGGTAAAAACAGCAATGGGGACTCAGGCTTATGGTTTTGGTATTAGGTTTTTTAATTCAAGTAAAAGTGGTTTAATCGAAGGAATAATTGTTGCCGATTGTTTTGTTGAAAATGTCGGTCATACCGGAATTAAAATGACTTCTAGTGGATCAAATAGATTCAGAAACATTAAAGTTTTTAATAATAAGCTTAGGAGAACAGGTGGTCCAAGTATACAGTTTAGTAGGGTAGAAGATTTACATGTGTATGGAAATGATGTTAAATATTCAGGAAGTCCTGATGATGGAAGAAAATGGGGTAGAGGAAGTGGTTTATGGACATGGGGATCTTCGAACGTTGTAATAGAAAAAAATTCGTTTATGTATGCTAATGGTCCAGCAGATTCAGCAGGTTGTCATATTGATTTTAACTGTGACAATGTAATTGTTCAATATAATTTAAGTGTAGAAAATGCGGGAGGTTTTATTGAAATACTTGGAAATAATTACAATTGTTCATACAGATATAATGTTAGTGTGAATGATGGACATAGAATAAAAGGGGAGGGCAATGCATTTCAACAAGGGAAAACATTTTGGCTAAGTGGTTATGTTGGAAGAGGTAATGAAAGAAATGGACCTTTTAACAGTTATATTTATAATAATACCATATTTACAAAAGAATCAATTTTATCGAAAATTGCTGTAGATAAAGCTTCTAATGGAGTTTTAGTTGCAAACAATATTTTTCATATTGAAGGGGAGAGTAAACATGTCTTAGGAGATCAATATAAACCAGATAAAGGAGGTTCTGTTGAAATTGAAAATACAATTTTTCAAAACAATTTGTTTTTAAAAAATTCATACTGGCCGAAAAACGCTTTGATTCAGCCTTCAAAAAGTTTATTTGGAAATGCTACATTTAGAAATACTGGAGGTGAAAAGATTAGTGATTATGTTCCTTTAAATACCAAATTGATAAAGGACAGAGGAATTGTAATCAATAAAATTCCAAATGATAGTTTAGGGCTTTTTGAGGGATTAGATTTAGAATTTGATATATTAGGTAATAAAATTACTGGCTTGCCTGACTTAGGAGCTATTGAGATAAAATAATCATGAAAATAAAGAAAATTGAATCTTTTGTCCTTAATGATAAACTTTCTAAAAGCTTTTACTTTTCTCAATGGGAATATAAAGAGAGGGTATGCTGTTTAGTTAAAATTACTACAGATAACGGTGAATATGGATGGGGTGAAGGGTATGGTCCCGCAAATATTATTAAAGCGGGGATTGATTTTTTAAAACCAATTTTAATTGGAATGAATATAATTGATAATGAAGTTATTTGGTCAAAGATGTATGCTAGAACCTTGGACTATGCTAGAAAAGGAGTATTGATGGCGTCTGTAAGTGCAATAGATGTTGCAATTTGGGATTTAAAAGGAAAATTATTGAATCTACCAGTCAGCAGACTATTAGGTGGTAGACATAGAGAAAAAATAAAACCTTATGCAACTGGATTGTATTTTTCATCTTTAGAAAACCCTTCCAAAAATTATGAAAATGAGTTAAATCAGTATTTAAAAAAGGGTTTTAAAGCTATTAAAATGAAAATAGGTCTTGGTATTGAAACTGACTTAAAAAATATTCATTATGTGAGAAAAGTTATAGGTAATGATATTAAACTTATGGTAGATGCTAACCATGCATATTCCTTTTTAGAATCTATTGAATTATCCAAAAAAATGGAGAAGTATGATATTTATTGGTTTGAGGAACCTTTATCTCCAGAATTTTACAAACAATACAGAGAATTAAAAGAAAAAACAACTATACCTATATCTTCAGGAGAGTGTGAATATTTAAGATTTGGTTTTCATCAGCTACTAGAAAACCAATCAGTTGATATCATTCAACCAGATATATGTTCTTGTGGAGGAATTACCGAGGCAAAAAGAATCTCTAACCTTGCTTCAACCTATGGAATTGATTTAATTCCACATACTTGGGGCTCTGGTTTAGGAATTTATGTTGCATTGAATTTTATGTCTAATCTTGAGCCTAATCCTACAAGATTAATTGATAAAGACTTATATGTTGAGTATGATCAAACTGAAAATAAAATTAGAGAAGAGTTGATATTGCCAAAGTTAAAAATAAAGGATGGTTATATTGAAGTACCTTCTAAGCCTGGATTAGGTATTGATATTAATGAAGAAAAAATGGATTCATTTAAAATTTAATTATGGATTTTGGAGATTTAAAAATGTATATAGGTGGAAAACTTGTAGATTCCATTAATAAATCTACTCGAAAAATTATATGTCCTGCCGATGAATCTGAAATAGCTAATATATCATGGGCTAACTCTGAAGATGCCGAGCTTGCTTTAAATGCGGCAGTTATAGGTTTCAAGAAATGGTCTGCTCTAACATTAGATCAACGTACTGAATGGATCAATAAATTAAGAAATGCTGTTTTAAAAAATGAAGAACTTTTAAGGATGTCTATTATTTATGAAATGGGAAAGACATATGATGCTTCATATGAAGATATTGAAGCTTTGGTAAATAGTTTAGAGTTTTATCCTAAAGCAATGAAAGAGCATTTTAATGAAAAAAATATAGATGATAGAGAAAACACTCATACCCATTTAATGGTTTCATCTCCAGTTGGTGTTTCTGTTGCATACTTAGCTTGGAATTTTCCTCTTTTAAATATTGCATTTAAAATTGGACCTGCATTAGCTTCAGGTTGTAGTATAATTATTAAACCTTCAGAACTATCTCCAGTTTCAGCTTATTTATTGGGTAAAATTATTTATGATATTAATTTTCCTTCTGGAGTAATTAATATTTTATGTGGAAACCCAGAAGAAGTAGCAACTACTCTTTCTAAGAGTACAATTCCTAGGTTAGTTACAATGATAGGGTCAACAAATACTGGGAAAAAGGTTATATCTGATAGTTCTTCATCAATTAAAAAATTAAGTATGGAACTTGGAGGAAATGCACCTTTTATAGTTTTTGATGATGCAGATTTTGATGCAGCTTTAGACTTAGCAATTGGTATTAAATTTGGCAATTCAGGTCAAATATGTGTTGCAGCTAATCGTTTTTTTATACACGAAAAAATTTATCATTCTTTTCTGAAAGCCTATATTGAAAGAGTAAGAAAGCTCAAATTAGGTTTTGGTAAAAATAAAAAGTTAGACATGGGTCCTTTAATTAGCAAAGATTCTAGAAATAGAATAATAGATTTAGTTAAAGATGCAATTGATAATGGCGCATGTTTGGAAGAAGGAGGAAAAATTCCTAAAAAATTTAAGAATGGTTACTGGTATGAACCTACTGTTTTAACTAAAGTTAATGAAGATATGAGGATTTTTAAAGAAGAAATTTTTGGACCCGTTGCTTCTATTATGTCTTTTAATGATGAAGACGATGTTTTGAGGTTAGCTAATAAAACAAATTATGGATTAGCTTCTTATTTATTTACTAAAAACAAAAAACGAATAGATTTCTTTTCTAGAAATTTAAATTTTGGAGAGGTTCAAGTCAATGGAATCAAGTATGCAATTTATCTTCCCCATGGTGGCGTAAAGGAAAGTGGAATTGGGCATGATTGCTCACACTTAGCTCTTGAAGATTATCTTTCTAAAAAGAGAATTAGTATAGCTATCAATAAATAATTTTAAATTATAAACTATGGAATTACTTTTACCTTTTATATTATTAATTTTTGCAAGTTTTTTTCAAGGATCTTTTGGACTTGGAATGAAGTATATGTCTCCATTATCTTGGGAAGCATGGTGGCTTGTTCATGTTACTATAGCTATGATAATATTTCCATTTATTTGGGCTATTATCGTTATTCCTGATTTATTCCAAATTATTTCTTCTTCTCCAATCGAATCTATTCAAATGGCAATGCTTTATGGTTTTTTATGGGGAATAGGAGGTATTATGTTCGGTGTAAGTGTTCCTTATATAGGCTTGTCTTTGACAATGGGTATAGTAATGGGTCTAGCAGGCTCTGTTGGAAGCTTAATTCCTTTTTTTCAAGGTTCAAATTCAACAAGTGATCCTGTTTTTCAATATGTAATAGGAGGTTTATTAATATCTCTTGTAGGAGTTGCTCTTACAGCAAAAGCAGGAATTGATAGAGATAAATTACAAAATTTAACTAATTCTAATAATTCAAATATTACTAAAGGAATTACTATTGCAATAGTTTGTGGGGTTTTATCAGCTCTTTTAAATGTAGGTTTTTCAAATGCAACTCCTATAGCAAAAACTGCTGAAGAGTTTGGGGTTATTACAAGAAATTCTAGTTTGGCTGCTTGGGTTGTAGTTCTTTGGGGAGCTTTCATAATGAATGCTTTATATTGTATTTATTTGCTATTTAAGAACAATTCTTGGAAATCTTTTAAGACAATAGAATCTTTTAAAGCTTACAGATGGTCTTTTATTGCTGGTTTATGCTGGTTTGCTGCTTTAGGAGTATATGGACAAGGAGCTGCTTTATTAGGCGATATAGGACCTGTGATAGGCTGGCCAATGTTATTAGGTCTTTCTCTAATTATTAGCAATTTCTGGGCTTATAGAGCAGGGGAGTGGAAAAATGCAAAAAAACCATTTAATTTACTTTTATTAGGTTTGGTAGTCCTTATAGCATCAGCAGTTGTTTTAGGATTAGGAAGTACAGTTTAATTAAATCTTAAAATTTGAAAAGAAATAAAATAGTTGGTTATGGTGAATTACTATTAAGGTTAACTCCTTCAAATCATTCACAATTAATAGATCAGGCTACTAGCTTAAATTTATCATTTGGAGGATCGGAAAGTAATATTATTTCCAATCTTTCAAATCTGGGACATAACACTAAAATGATTACTTCATTTCCTAATAACTCACTAGGGAAATCTGCTAATCGTTTTCTAAGAAGTTTTGGAGTAAATACTGATGATATTATTTTTAGAAATGGTAGAATTGGCACCTATTTTATTGAACATGGAGCATCACTTAGATCCTCTAAAATAATTTATGATAGGCTAGATAGCTGTTTTTCAAAAGAAAAGGTTGATGATAAAGTATGGAATAATATTTTTAATAATTGTTCATATTTTGTTTTGTCAGGAATTACACCCTCACTTTCAAAAGAATGTCAGGACAATGTTCTTAGATCCGTTAAAATTGCAAAATCAAATAAAGTAAAGATTGTATTTGATTTAAATTTTAGAAGAAATTTATGGAATGAAAAAGAAGCTTTTGATTTTGTTTCAAAAATAATTAATGATGTAGATATTTTAATTGGTAATACAGGATCAATATCAGATATATTTGGATATAAATATAAGTCTTCAAATAATTTTTTAGAATTGGAAAATACAACTAAAGATGCTTGTGAATTCATTTCTAAAGATTTTTCATTTGATTTAATAGGTTTAACTATAAGAAATCAAATTAATGCTACATATAATCAACTAGGGGGTTTAATTAAAGTTGATGGAAAGTATTTTAATGGTAAATCATTTGAAATTGATATTATTGATAGAATTGGAGGAGGAGATGCTTTTTCGTCAGGAATTATTCATAGTTTAATTAAAGGTTATAATTCTCAAGAGATTATAAATTTTTCAAATTCGTGCTTTGCATTAACTCAAACCATTAAGGGAGATATTAATTGTTTTGATGAAGAAGATATCTTAGAATTTGGATCTGATAATTATTCAGGACACATAAAAAGATAGATTAAATGAAAGATGTTTTTCAAGAAATAAATAAATCTAAAGTTATAGCAGTTCTTCAAATAGATTCATTAGAAAATGTTTCACCATTGTGTGAAACTTTAGTTAATGAAGGAATTAATATAATAGAAATTGCTTTAAGAACTGATGTTTCTCAAAAAGCAGCAGAACTAATTCTTAAAAATTTTCCTCAAATTTTAGTTGGATTAGGAACTGTAATTAATGAAGATCAGGTTAGATTCGCTTTAGATTCGGGTGTAAATTTTGCTGTCTCTCCAGGATGTAATACTAAAATCATCGATTTAGCTTTTAAAAACAACTTACCATTTTACCCAGGGATATCTTGTCCAAGTGATATAGAAATATCCGTTGATCATGGATGTAAAATATTAAAATTTTTTCCAGCTGAAAATTTAGGAGGAATAAATTATTTAAATTCAATTAATGCTCCTTATAACCATTTGAATTTAAAATATATTCCACTTGGAGGAATTAACTTATCCAATGTAAAAAATTATTTAAACTCGGAATTGGTTTTAGGAATAGGAGGAAGTTGGATTGCACCAAGAAATTTAATTAATCAAAAGAAATGGAATGATATCTCATCTAATGCTAAAGAAATAACTAAACTTGTTTCTTCACAAGGATAGTTTTATAAGTCTAGCATATTTTGAACTCTGTTCATCCTCTGATGTTATCCAAAAGTTTTTATTATCAATAATTTTTACAGCCTCTACTTGAGTTTTTCCAATAGGAATTTTAAACATGTTAATTGTATAATTATTTGTTTTACTTAAGTAGAAATCCTTAACTGTAATTAAATAATATTCATTAAAATTAACTGTAGAAGTCAATGCTAATAATCCAAGCTCTTGGCTATAATCAGCTCCTGTTATTATAGAGTTGGTTTTCAAAGTGCCAATTTTTTTAGCATCATATTTTCCTTCTTCTTTAGGAATTGAATAAAATTCAGTTATTTTTTTTGCACGATTTTTTGTAAAAATTATAAGATTGTTATCAATTGAAATTAATCCTTCCGCATCATAGATAGTATTTCTATTTATTTTAAATGATTTTTGTTCTGGGTAATTAAATGAAATAATTTGATTTTTTTCTTTACTTTTTTCATCAATTGGAACTTTGTATATTTTAAGATCTCTTCTGTTGTTGTAGTTGTTTCCGGAATCAGAAATATATAAATACTTACTATCTTTTGTGATATCTTCCCAGTCCTTATTTGAGGCAGATTTAATTTTTCTTTTTTTTAAAATTTTTCCTTTTTTTGAAAGATAGTATAAGCTTGCTTCACCACCAGAATCGTTATGTGTTATTAATAAATCCCCAATTATTTCTAAACCTGATGTTTCTTCAACAATATTAGATAGTGGATAATCTTTAATTACTTCTTGAGAATGGATTTTTGTTAAAAAGAATATAAAAAATAAAATGAGAGATTTTTTCATTTTTCAATATTAGTGATTTATTAGATCTCTTTATTAATAAATATGAAATGTTTTATTATTATATTAATCAAGCAAATTTTTAAACCATTAATTATGAATAAACTAGTCGATTTTTTAAAGTATAATAATTACAAAGTGTCTATTGAGAGGAAGTCCTTTTTATTAATAATAATTTTTTCACTTTTCATTATTTCATGTAATTATAATAGCTCGTTGGATTATCATATAACAAAAAAAATTCCTGTTGTTGATACATATTTTGAAACTGAAATTATAGATAATTATCGATGGCTTGAAGATGATATGTCATCTGAAACAGAAGACTGGGTTAGTAAACAAAATGAGCTTACTTATGATTATTTAAATAAAATTCCCTTCCGTGACGAACTTAAAACAAGACTTTCGGACTTGTGGAATTATGAAAAAATATCTGCACCATTTAAAGAAGGAGAGTACACTTATTTTTATAAAAATTCGGGTCTTCAAAACCAAATGGTATTGTATAGACAATTAGGAGATAATAATCCGGAAGTTTTTTTAGATCCTAATACTTTTTCAATTGATGGAACAACTTCTTTAGCAGGAACTTCTTTTTCAAAAGATGGTAGTCTTTTAGCCTATAGTATTTCTGAAGGAGGAAGTGATTGGAGAAAGATTATAGTAATGAATGTTGAATCTAATCAAATTATTGAAGATACTCTAGTAGATGTAAAGTTTTCAGGAATTAGTTGGAAATCAAACGATGGATTTTATTATTCATCTTATGATAAACCAAAAGGAAGTGAATTGTCAGAAAAAACAGATCAACATAAATTGTATTATCACAAATTAGAAACATCTCAAAAAAGCGATAAATTAATATATGGAGGTAATAAGGATGAAAAAAATAGATATATAAGAGGATATGTTACTTCTGACAATAGATTTTTAGTAATCAATGCTGCAAAAAAAACTACAGGAAATAAACTTTTCATTAAAGACTTGAGAACTAATTCAAAATTAAGAACTATTTCGGGTGATTATGATTCGAATACTTATTTATTGGACAATAAGGGTTCTAAACTATTTTTGGTAACAGATTACAGTGCTCCCAATAATAGAATTGTAACTGTTTCATCAAAAAATCCATCTAAATCAAATTGGAAGGATTTTATTCAAGAAAAGGAATTTGTTTTAAATGCTTCAAAATGTGGAGGGTATTTTTTTACAAGATATATGGTTGATGCTATTTCAAAAATTTATCAGTATGATTACTCTGGAAAAATGATAAGAGAAATTAAACTTCCAGGAATAGGAAGTGCAAGAGGGTTTAGTGGAAAAAAAGATCAAGATGAATTATATTTTAGTTTTTCTAATTATTATACTCCATCTACAACATTTAAGTATAATGTAAAATCTGGAGATTATAAGGAATACTGGAAACCTTCGATTGATTTTGACTCTTCCAATTATGAATCCAAGCAAATTTTTTATAATTCAAAAGACGGAACAAGAGTCCCTATGATTATAACATTTAAAAAAGGTTTAGAGTTAAATGCTAAAAATCCAACTATTTTATATGGTTATGGAGGATTTAATATAAGTAGAACACCGGGTTTTGGTGTTGCTAATGCAGTCTGGATGGAACAAGGGGGAGTTTATGCAGTTCCTAATATTAGAGGAGGGGGAGAATATGGGAGAAAGTGGCACAATGCAGGAATCCAAACAAATAAACAAAATGTTTTCGATGATTTTATTGCTGCTGCTGAATACTTAATTGAAAATAAATATACATCCTCCGAATTCTTAGCAATAAGAGGCGGATCAAATGGAGGACTTTTAGTTGGTGCTACTATGACCCAGCGACCTGACTTAATGAAAGTAGCGCTGCCTGCAGTTGGAGTTTTAGATATGTTACGGTACCACAAGTTTACTGCAGGTGCTGGATGGTCATATGATTATGGCACATCGGAACAGTCTAAAGAAATGTTTGAATATTTAAAAGGTTATTCCCCTGTTCATAATGTTAAAAATAATATAGCTTACCCAGCAACATTAATTACAACAGGAGATCATGATGATAGAGTAGTACCAGCTCACTCTTTTAAATTTGCAGCAGAACTTCAAGATAAAGATGCTGGACTAAATCCTGTTTTGATAAGAATAGAAACTAATGCAGGTCATGGATCAGGAACACCAATATCTAAGACAATTAATCAATATGCTGATATTTTTGGATTCACTTTGTATAATATGGGTTATAAAGTACTTCCCGAAAAGACTAAAAGTAAAATTAAGGGATAATTAGTCTTTATGAAAGAAATTATTCTTTGGTTAACAGCTTT
>Ga0315332_10000136_pt1 | contig 27064 bp, 21 predicted proteins | sample M110034915metaG_FD_203455 | JGI IMG/M metagenome (GOLD analysis project Ga0315332, IMG submission 203455) | Ammonia-oxidizing marine archaeal communities from Monterey Bay, California, United States - M1 100m 34915 | ecosystem: Environmental > Aquatic > Marine > Intertidal zone | place: USA...
ATTCAAACCAAACACTTAGTTAATAACGGGTGGATCCAATTGAATTATGACCGTTATTCCAGCGGGCAATACGTCGTAAAGTTAAAGAGTGTTGGAAATGGAATACACAGAACGTTCAAATTGATATTGAACTAAACAAAAATAAGTCGATATTTTGTTTAAATGCTGCATAGCTCTTGTTTTTATTTGCACCTTGCTAGGAGGGATATCCTATCAATTGTCGGTAGGTTATGATTTTTTAATTAATCAGGAAGAAATTGCACAGAGCTATTGTGAAAATAGGGATGTTCCTATTTTAAGATGTAATGGCAAATGTTACCTGGCAAAGCTTCTTAAGAAATCAAATCGTTCGAGTAATAAAAAAGTGCCAGATCATCAGATTAAAATCAATAGTTTTATTTTTTGTGATGAATTATACGTTGTTCAGCCAGTTCTGTTCAATAGAATTATACGATTTTTTGGAGAGTACAATGTGATTGAACTATCTGCTCAGCCTGATCCATTTCCTCCCGATTTTGTCAGATCAAGCTAACCATTAGATCTCACAAATAATTCTGTAATGAAACACCTATTTTTAGCCGTCATGCTGCTACTATATTTAGTAGTCGGTGCATGCGATAATTGTAATATATATTTGGGTATTAATCCGAAAGATTTCAGTCACTCTGTTCAGCTGCTATATCGTTGGAGTTGGAAGTATGGAACTTTTAATGAAGAAGGAGTTCAACTCATGAAACATGGAAGCTCAGATTCTTATACAAATTCGGAAGTTGTTGAATTTTACGCAACGTACTCCGTAAGAGCAAAGTTGTTTTTGAAACCAAAATTGAATGTATTGATTGACTTCCCGTATCGAAATAATTACCGTGCTATTAACAATCAAACGGTAGCAGATGTATACGGTATTGGTGACCCTGTAGCTTTATTGAATTATCGTTTAATTAATTCGAAAAAATCAGATTCTACCACAAGCACTCATCGGTTGTCACTTTCTGTTGGAGTCAAAAGTCCATTAGGCTCCTATAGATTAATGTTAAATGAGGAGCTCCTGAATCATGATATGCAACCAGGTTCAGGGACTTTTGATCCATTATTTGGCGTAAATTATTACTTGAAATCAAACTTTTGGGGAATAAATACGTCTGTTAATTATAAGGCAAATGCAAAAAATAAGGATGGTTTTGAATATGGAGATCGATTAAATATTGGAATGGGTGTGTTTTCAATAATTAAAATTAAAAAGGCAAAAATTTTACCATTTGTTGGTTACTACAGTGAATTTGGAATGTATGATAAAATCAAAAATAGAATTGTGCAGAACTCGTCATTCGCTGCGCATTACATGCGTATTTCAACAAATATTTTTTATAATAATTGGAGCATAAATGGAGAATACCTTTTGCCAATCGCACAACATATCAACGGTACTAACCTTATAAACGGAAATCGGATGAGGTTGGGCCTATTATATTATTTTAACAATTAATACGTTTATCTATTTACTATATACTTTATGAAAAAAGCAATCTTATTAGGCATTCTTGTCGTTGTATTAATCGCAAGTTGCAAAAAGAAAAAAGAAAACCCGAGCTGTGAAGCAGTTGAAGATGGCACCATAAAATTGAATTTGCATCATATGGTTGGCCCTATGGCGTTTGAATTTAATACTGATTTTACGGATGATTACGGCAATAACTATCAATTTACACGAGCAGACTGGTACCTCAGGGTTCCGGGTTTTCTTGAACATGATAATATTACACCAATTGTGAGTACTAATACCCATTTTAAAATAGATCCAGAGGTGCTTGAGCTAACCTATGGCACAATAGCGCCAACTGCCTTACACAATATGCAATGGGGTGTTGGTGTTGACTCTACTGCTAATCATTTAGATCCAAATACCTATGTAACGGGTTCCGCATTGTCGAATCAATCACCCAGCATGCATTGGGGATGGTCATCGGGATACATTTTTTGTGTGCTAGAGGGATTAGTAGATATTGATGGAAATGGAAGTTATGATCCACTTGAAACTTTTGCTTTACACGTCGGTATGGATAGCAACTATAAAGATGGAGATAATTTACATGTAAATTCAGAAGTTACTGATGGCGGCACAACAACTATCCAGTTAAGTGTAGACTACTCCGCTTTTATAGATAGCGTTGACTTGTCTATTGAAAATAGCACCCACACCATGGATAACATGCCGTTAGCTATGAAAATAGCCAATAACTTCAATAAGGTACTAAACTTGCATTAATTGAATAAGCTAATACTCGGTTTCTGGTGTCTTTTCCTGTTGAGTTGCTCTGATGGTAAGGAACTGGAATCAGAGCTGTTTGTGATAAATTGCTTCCCGTTAGATTCTATTCCCGCTAATTTTCCACCTATCGATTATCCTAAGGATAATTTACCAACGAAGGAGAGAATTGCTTTAGGAAAGAAAATGTTTTATGACAAAAATTTATCTGCCGATAAAACAGTTTCTTGTGCGTCCTGTCATTTTGCAACGCGTTCATTTTCTGACACTATAAACGTAAGTATAGGCGCACATGGAAGGGAAGGGAGAAGAAATGCATCTCCTTTGCATAATGTAGCTTATTTACCAAGAATATTTAAAGATGGTGGAATTCCAAACTTGGAATTGCAAATAAAAGCGCCAATCGAAGATCATTTAGAAATGAATTATAATATGCATGAATTAACGCTGCGAATTTCTAAAGATTCACTGTATCAAAAGTGGTCCCGATTAGCCTATGATAGAAGTATAGATGCATTCGTCATTACAAGAGCATTGGCTAATTTTATGAGAACATTAATTTCAGGGAATTCGAATTATGACAAAGGTAAACTAGACACTACAATACTCAATGCAAGTGCAAAAAGGGGAATGAAACTGTTTTATGGAGAGCAAGCAAAATGTTATTCGTGTCATGAAGGATTCAATTTTACGAATAACGAATACATGAACAATGGTTCGCACATTGTATACAAGGATACGGGAAGAGCTAGAATTACTTTAAAGTCCATTGACCATGGGAAATTTAAAGTGCCATCGCTACGAAATGTTGCTCTTACCGGGCCTTACATGCACGATGGGAGCTATAAAGATTTATGGGCTGTTCTCGATAATTATCAAAAAGGAGGGAGCGGACAATGGAATCAACACCCTAATATCAGTCAAATCACTTTCTCTAATCAAGATAAAATGGACTTAATGGAATTTCTTCAAAACTTAACAGATGAGGAGTTTCTTAACAATGACTCTTACGTTTATTCCTTAAATTTGTAATAATGAGTAAGTTTATTGTCATATCCGCCATCATTTTTTTTCTTTTTTCATGTAAAAAAGACAAAGCTGATTTGATTGTTTCTTGGAATTACAACCCTACGTTTTACAACCTACCGTTACCTATTGGATTTCCTCCAATGGATATACCCGTAAACAACCCATTTACAGAGGAAGGAATAGAACTAGGACGTTTTCTTTTTTATGAAAAAAAATTATCTCGAACCAGTACACAGGCATGCGCTGATTGTCATTTTCAGTTTGGAGCATTTTCGGATACCAATCAATTTAGTCAAGGTGTGACGGGCGCAATAGGAAATAGGCATGCGATGGTATTACAAAATTTAGGATATGCCAATAATTATTTTTGGGACGGCAGGTCAGCAACGCTCGAAGATCAAATTTTAGAACCAGTTGTTAATCCAATTGAAATGGATGATAGCTGGCCAAACGTATTGGCAAAATTAGATGCAGATACGATGTACCAAAGAATGTTTTATGAAGCCTTTGGAGCTATTGAATTTGATTCAACTCATGTCGCCAAGGCAATAGCTCAATTTTTAAGAACCTTAGTTTCTGGTAATTCTCGTTGGGACAAATGGAGTAGAGGAGAGCTTATATTAACTCCCGACGAGTTTGAAGGGTTCGATTTGTTCAGAAATCTAACTGGTGCAGATTGTTTTCATTGCCACCCGCACTCATCCAGGCTGTTTACTGATCATAGCTATTCCAATAATGGACTCGATTTGGTTCACCTTGATAATGGTTTAGGAGATGTTACTGGCAATACATTTGATAACGGGAAATTTAAAGTTCCTTCGCTGCGAAATGTAGAGTTTTCAGCACCTTACATGCACGATGGACGTTTCAATACATTGGATGACGTGATTGATCACTATAGCGATCACATAGAGTCGGCAAGTCCTAATATTAGTCCTTTAATAGAGTTTGCAGCCGCAGGAGGTGTAGGATTGACAACAACACAGAAGTATCAGGTAAAAGAATTCTTGAAATCATTATCCGATCCAGAATTCATAAACAATCCGGATTTCACTTCTCCATTTTAAAAATTAGCAATTTTATAATCGTTGTAACGGCACACATACGCCATCTACGCAACTATAGCATTTCAATTTATCTTTAAAAACGGAAGATTTAAAGATTGATTTATTCATTAACATTCTAACACACTCTTGAATCCCCTCAATAATTGATGGATGTGGGTGTACAAGTTCGGCCAACTCTTCAATTCCCCTGTCTTGCTTTATCAGTAAGGCAACTGCCTGTACGGCACTTGAAGCATGCTCACCAATGGCACGCATACCTAGAATTTTCATTTCTTCATCGTTAGTTACAATAATCTTGAAAAATCCTTCTGTTTTTCGCATAGCTATTGCTCGAGCAATGCACGAATAATCAATTTTTACTACTTTGATTGGAATATTCTTTTCTCTTGCTGTTTTTTCATTCATACCAACAGCTGCCACTTCGGGTTGAAGGAACATGATTGTTGAAACATTATCATAGGACAACCTATTCGTATTGTTGCCAAATATTTTTTCTACTGCATGTCTTGCTTCTATCTCACCCATATTCACAAGCTTGATTCTTCCGGAAGCATCTCCTACTGCATAAATATTAGGGACATTTGTTCTGGTATCGTCATCGCCTATATGTCGGCCATTTTGCCCCATTTGGATGCCTACATTTTCCAACCCAATATTTTCTACGTTAGGTGTTCGTCCAATTGCGAGCAATGCTTTTTCTACCCTAATAATTTCTCGTCGACCATCTTCGTACGAAAGTTCGTATTCCACTTCCCCATCTTTGATTTCAAGTCGCTCTAGGGAAGAGCTGTGATGCATAACAACTCCTTGACTGGTAAGATTGTTATCTACAAGAGTTGAAATATCATCGTCTTCAAAGGGTAGAATTCTATCGGCTCGATCTATAACATGAACTCTTGTTTTTCCAAAATTTGCGAAAATAGTTGCGTATTCACAACCGATAACACCCGCCCCAACAATAACAAGACTCTTTGGATAATCTTCTAGTTGATGAATTCCGTCACTGGTCATTATTATCTTCTCATCAACTTCTACATTAGGCATTGATCTGGGTCTTGACCCTGTCGCAATAATAATGTTATCTGCCCAAATTTTAAATGGTCCTTTGCCTTTGTCAATTTCAACTTCATTAATTGTTAATATCTTGCCGTATCCCCTCTGATAAGTAAAGATATTATTCATTGACTCTTCCTGTAAAAGTTTAATGTGACAGCTGTATTGAAATTTTCTATCAAAAAGTGCTTCTTGTTCCGTTTTGTTTACTTCCTTCCAGCTGATTCCAAACTTAGATCTACCAACCGATACAATGGATTCGTTAACTGCTCGCACCTTCTGGGATAGCTCCCACCATGTTTTGGAGGAAAGCGCCCCATTGTACACTCCTGCTCCTCCAACCTTGCTCTTTTCGATCAAGATGACTTTTTTGCCAAAATCAATGGCTCGCATTGCGGCGGCATAGCCAGCCGGCCCTCCGCCCAATACACATAAATCATACTTTTCCATTGATAATCAGCCTTTTCGTATAAACGAATTTAAAAAAATATAAGTAGTACCATTTATGTGGTGGGTATTTTTCTAATTTTAAAATCGTTAAATGTAAGAAATGCGAAGAAAAATTGAATTATCAATGTGGCTGCTTTTTTTTGGTTTATTGGTATTTCTATGTTTTAATCTGAATAGTAAAAATACGTTTGAGAATTATCACGACCCAATTTGGTCAGACGCTGGAGGTTATTACATTTATTTACCTGTCACCTTTATATACGGATGGGAAGCACAGCGAGTGCCAGAAACGTGGCCAGATAAATTAGGTAATGGATTTGAATTAACTGATGAAGGGGTAGTAAAGACAAAATATTCTGTAGGTGTTGCAATAATGGAAGCTCCTTTTTTTTTAATGGCTCATTTATTTGCAATGAACAATGACCATGCGGATGGTTATAGTTTCGAGTATCATATTGGACTTTGGTTCGCTGGAGTTTTTTATTTAATCCTTGGGCTCTTTTTTTTAAAAGAATATCTTATCAAGCGATACGATTTGAAAAGTGTCCTTACTACTTTGATATTCCTTCTTGTTGGAACAAATTTATACTATTACGGGCTGAATTCAGCTGGGATGTCTCATATCTATTCTTTCTTTCTATTTGCCACCGCCTTATGGTTAAGTGATTTAATAAAAGAAAAAAAACTCATTAGGCATATCGTCCTTTTTAGTTTTGTAGCTGGTTTAATTGTTATTGTTAGACCTACTGGATGTTTATATTTAATCTTTTTGATGTTTATATCGCCTCAACTTTTTTCAATACTTATTCTTGATTCGTTTAAGAAACCTGCTATTCTATTACTTCTGCTCTTCATATTTCTTATTCCATTATTACCACAGTTTATTTATTGGAAATTTTTAACGGGAAATTTCTTTCACTATGCTTATGAAGGCGAATCTTTTAATTGGTTGAAGCCCGAGTTACTCAAGTTTTGGTTTTCTACTAATAATGGTCTTTTTGTCTATGCACCTATTCTTCTTTTTTCCATATTAGGAGTCGTTATTTTATTCAAAGAGAATCGAAAACAAGCCATTCAATTTATTTTATTTTTTCTGGTAATTAGTTATGTTTTTAGTTCATGGTGGTGCTGGTGGTATGGATGTAGCTATGGGTCCAGAAATTTTGTTGAATATCTAGTGCCTTTAAGTATTCCATTTTGTTTATTTGTTCAGCGAACTTTTACTTCCCGTTTTACGTCAGTAAAGTACTTTTTATTTGGTGTAGCTGTTTTTTTCATTTTCATTAATCTGAAAATTATATACAAATACGATGATTGTTTTTATGGAGTCAACAGCGAATTGTGGGATTGGAGTACTTACTATAAATTGATTTTTTAGCAATGAGAATAACCTTAATTACGCTGATGCTACTATTAACTTCTCTAGGAAATGCTCAAAGGGGGAAGCATGGCAGTAAAACGATTAGTGGAACGGAAGTAATTAACGAGTACACATCATTATCAGCGGATGCAACTTCAGGTACGAATACAATTACTGTTGTATCTAATACCTTGAATGCGAATGGACGTTTTTCAGGAGCATTAACTTCAGGAGACTTAATTCTTATTATTCAGATTCAAGGCGCCTCAATCAATGGACAGTTACACCCCACTTTTGGTGATGTTTGTGATCCGAATAACCCAACTTGGGGCTCGATTAATTCTATTAATAATTGTGGAAACTGGGAATATCTAGAAGTATCGGGAACTACAGGAGGCAGTACTATTAATTTGAGGTGTGGAATAGAGCATAACTACACAAGTTCAGGTAAAGTTCAGGTGATAAGAGTTCCTCGATATACAGATATTAATTTAACCGGGACGCTTACAGCGGACGATTGGGTTGGTGTAACAGGTGGAATAGTAGCTTTTGAAGTGGATGGAAATACAACTATAAATGGATCAATAGATGTATCGAATTTAGGATTTCGAGGTGGTTCAGTTGCTGGTAATAATGGGTCTTTGGATTTCAATAGTAATTGGTTTGCTGGTACTACTCAAGATAAAGGAGGAGAGAAGGGTGAGAGTGTAGTAGGTGATTGGCTTACTTATCAATTGATAGGTGGTCGTTTTGCGAAAGGTGCTATCGGAAACGGTGGAGGCGGTGGTTCTTCGCACAATGCGGGTGGTGCAGGAGGTGCTAACGCATCAGACGGAATCAATACATGGACAGGTTTAGGAGTGCCTAATTTCATTACTGCTTCGTATGCAACAGCCTGGGCGCAGGAAGGTATTGTTGTAGGAACCCAATCTTCTGGTGGTGGAAGAGGAGGCTATTCGTGGTCTGCAAATTCTATTAATCCATTAACTGTGGGACCTGGAGACGTTTCTTGGGGCGGAGATAACAGAAGATCTATAGGTGGGTTTGGAGGACGAGATTTGGATTACTCTACTGGAAAGATGTTTTTTGGTGGCGGCGGTGGCGGTGGACACGAAAATAACAATCAAGGTGGTGATGGTGGCGATGGGGGAGGAATGATTTTTATCTCATCTTACGGAACAATCACAGGAACGGGAAGCATTCTTGCCAATGGAGAAAATGGGCAAAGCTCAAATTATACCAGTGCAGGATTTGGCCAAGTTACTAATAAAGATGGTTCTGGAGGTGCAGGTGCAGGTGGCGCAGTTTATGTAACCTCACCATCAACAATTGCAGGGATAACAATTACCGCTAATGGCGGTTCTGGAGGAAATCAGGTTTTAGATTTTGGTTCATTTGCAAGTTCAAATGAGGCGCAAGGACCAGGTGGTGGTGGTGGTGGTGGATATATCAAAACCACAGGTATTTCAAGCGCAACTAATGTGAACGGAGGTATTTATGGAACGACAAATTCATCTACTATGTCCTCGTTTCCGCCAAATGGTGCTACTTCCGGTGCGTTAGGATTAGTGGAGTCAGCTGTTTTCGGAGGATCTTCTTTGGCTGTTTTTAATGATACTATCTGTGCTGGAAATTCAGGGTTATTGACTGCCACAGGCACACCAGAAGTTGGGTCGACAATTACTTGGTATAACGATTCTTGGACACAAGTCGGTACAGGTCTATCTTTATCTGTAGGTGTTCTCTTTTCAGATGCGATGTACTTTTATGGTTCGTGTCCTGGAACTGATTTTGATACGGTATGGGTCATTGTGAGTCCGGCAATTGTAATTGATGACACAGGAATAATTATATCTGATGAAACATGCATTGGAAACGACGGGAGTATCACTGGAATTCTTGTTTCTGGTGGAATAGGATCTTATAATTTTTTATACAATGGATCAAATGCAAGTGGAGCTGATACGCTTGGTGCTATAGCTGGTAATTATACTTTAGAAGTATCTGATGCCGGGGGTTGCTCGGATACGTCTGGACCTTACACAATTGGTTCTTCGTCAGGTTTGATTATTGACATCTCTAGTCTAGTAATTACTGATGAATCTTGTGCGGGTAATGACGGAAACATTACTGGAATTATCGTATCAGGGGGTTCTGCCCCATATAGTTATGCTTGGAATGGAACCACAGGGTCTGGCCTAGATACAATCGGTGCTGCTGCCGGAGTATATACTTTAATGATTACAGATCAATTTGGTTGTTCTGTTACTTCTGCGCCTTTCACTATTGGTTCTTCCACAGGGCTTTCCATAGATTTATCTGGACTTTCTGTAATAGACGCAAATTGCCTTGCATCAGATGGATCTATTTCTGGAGTCATTGTGTCTGGTGGAACATTACCCTATTCCTACACCTGGAATGGATTAGTAGCATCTAGTGAGGATACTGTTGGTATTGGTTCAGGTAACTATACCTTGGAAATTACCGATAATGCTGGCTGTAATATTTCTGCAGGACCATTTACTGTGAGTAGTTTGAATACATTGGTTGTTGATTCGATAGGATTTGTGACCGTCGATGAAAATTGCACTGCAGTAGATGGTAGTATTTCTGGGATTGCTGTCTCTGGTGGTAGTGGAACTTATTCTTTTGCATGGAATGGAGTCACAAGTTCCGGCCCAGATACTGTCGGTTTGGGAGCGGGGGCCTACACTTTAATTGTGTCTGATGATAATGGATGTGCGGACACTACAGGTGCCTACCTGATTAACTCCTTAAATTCTCTTTCGATAGACACCATAGGTTTTGTAGCTACAGATGAAAATTGCACAGCATCAGACGGCAGCATTACAGGAATTTCAGTTTCTGGCGGTAGTGGAGTTTATTCTTATGCTTGGAATGGAGTTGTTAGCTCTAGTCCGGATACGGTGGGCCTAGGTGCTGGTTCATATACGCTAGTGGTAACCGACAATAATGGGTGTGCAGATTCAACAGGTAGCTACATTTTAGGAAGCGTTAACAACATGATAATTGATTCAACTAGTTATATTATTTCAGATGCTAACTGTTCAGCTTCGGATGGAGGCGTTTCGGGAATTGTAGTCAGTGGACCGGGATTATCTTACACCTATTCTTGGAATGGAACAGTAAGTCCTTCAATTGATTTAATCAATGCAACTTCAGGAAGTTATATGTTGATAATTACCGATGATAATGGATGCGTAGATTCTACTGGAACCTATTTTGTAAATAGTATTTCTACACTTAATGTTGATACCACTGCATTGGTGGTCATGGCCGAGAATTGTACCGCGGCAGACGGCAGTATTGTGGGTATCACTGTTTCCGGCGGTACTGCCCCATATTTGTACGATTGGAATGGCGTTAGTACGCTTGGTTCAGATACTATAGGTTTAGATTCTGGGAGTTATATTTTAACCGTTACCGATGATGCAGGGTGTTCTGAAGTACTTGGTCCCTTTCTAATTCCATCAGTTTCTTCACTTTTTACTGACGATTCGGGTATTCTCGTTCTTGATGCGCATTGTGGTTTGTCTGATGGAGCTATAAGCGGAATCATTGCCACTGGATCCGGGACATTAAATTACAGTTGGAATGGTCTTGTTTCTTCTGGCACAGATACGAGCAATTTAGTTGCCGGCAATTATTTATTGACGGTTACAGATGCGAATGGCTGTGTGGATAGCCTTGGTGCATATACGGTATCGAATATAAGCGGTCCTGTGATTGATTCTTCAGCAGTTGTTATTACAGATGATGCATGTAGTCAGGGAATAGGAGGTATTACAGGTTTGGCTATTAACGGAGGTTCAGGCCCAGTTTCGATTGCATGGGATAATACTGACACAGTTCTTGATTTAAGTGGACTTTATGCAGGAAATTATTCAATAACAGTAATTGATTCCGTTGGATGCGTTGACTCTCTAGGTCCGATTGTAATAATAGACTCTGGCAACCCAACAGCTAACTTTACCGCATCCCCAATAATAACAGACGTCAATAATCCATTGATTAATTTTACTGACGCATCATCGTCAGATGTAACGACTTGGAATTGGTATTTTGATTCATTGGGGACAGATATTTCAACGAATCCAACTTTCAGCTTCAATGAATCAGGAGTTTATCAAGTCGTTCTAGTGGTACTGAACAGTTTTGGTTGTACAGATACGGCGAGTATGGAAATCACTGTCAACGCGGTAGATTCAATGACAATTCCAAATATCATGACGCCAGATGGAAATGGTATAAATGATGTATTCTCAATAGCAGGGTTATTACCTGACAGTTATGTGGCAGTCTACAATAGATGGGGACAGAAAATTTTTGAAACAACTCGTTATTTAAATAATTGGGATGGTCGAACAAGTACAGGAGAGAGGGTTCCTAATGGAACTTATTTTTATGTCGTTGTTGACCCGAACGGTGTCGAATTTACTGGTTCCCTGTCTGTGTCAGGTCAGTAAGAAAAATTGAATTCATGCGAATTATTACATTGGTTGTCATTTACCTTCTTTTTAATACCAATAGCTTAGCTCAACACGAATTAGAGATGTTTTTTTCTTCTAATCAACAATTAGAAAGTAAAGTAGATTCAATTTACTGGCAATTGTCTAATAAAGAGAAAGTGGCTCAAATGATTATGCCTGCTGTTGGAAAACACGGGAAACCTGTTTCTGAAGTAATAGATTTAATAAAACAACGCAAAGTCGGCGGTATACTTCTCCTTAATGGCGCCAAAGCTGAATTTTCACAACTGGTTGCTACACTTGATTCTATTGGTGAATTATATGGGAATTTGCCCTTTTTATATAGTGCAGATGCTGAACCTTCATTAATTCGATATAAAATTAAAGGTTGTGCTAGTGTTCCAAAAGCCAATGAACATCAATCTGAAATAGAAGTGATCAAAACAGCTAAATCCATTTCCAGTGATCTTGTAGATATTGGAATCAATTATAATTTTGCACCGGTTGTCGATCAAGGTAATATGAATGCAGCAATCACTAATCGAAGCTTTGGGTCCAATGTCGATTCAATTTCTTTATGGAGTAACGCTTTTATTCAGGTTTCACAGCAAATGGGTGTAATTGCTACGGCAAAGCATTTTCCTGGACATGGTTTAGTTCATGGAGACACGCATGAAAAGTTGGTTTATATTGATGGATTATTACAAGAGGTGGTTAATTATGAGTCATTAATTAGCGGCGGAGTACTTTCAATAATGGTTGGTCACATTGCAGTCAAAAATAACCCGAAATATGGCACGAATGGTTTGCCGGCAACCTGCTCAAAAAAAATTGTAACTAATTTACTAAAAGAGGAGCTTAAATTTAAAGGCTTAATCGTTACGGACGCCATGAATATGGGAGGAGTGAGGAATGTAACCGATTGTGGAATGAGAGCAGTCGATGCAGGATGTGACATTCTTCTTATGCCGATTGACGAAAATAAAGAAATTCAAACCATACTTGCTAAGTATGAGAGTAGCGAATCATTTCAATGTCGAGTAGAAGAGTCCGTTAAAAAAATAATTCGAGTTAAAATTTGTCTTGGAATTTTATAAATATTCTCTTTTTATCTTAGTCGTAACTAGAGGAACTTTATAATATTTTTAATTGAGCTAATTTAATTATTGATTCACCGCAAATAATTGATCAAATGTTAGGGTTTCTTCTGACTTATCGAATGGCAAATATACTTTAGGTAGCGCAGCATTATTCATTTCAACGCATATTGCATCTTTTGAGTTTTCAGACGCTTCAATCTGTACACTTACTTCATAGCATAAAGCGTAGGTCTCAAAATTTTCTAATTTGGCAAGAGCGACAAGTTGTTCAATTAGACTGCCGTTATTTGGAATGTTTTTCGGCTCTATTTCTATTCCCATAGGATGAACAATTCCCGACTTACCAATAAATGCGCCGAAGGGATAAAACTCGTGGTTGAGTGAAAGCATTTCTTTTGCTATTTCTAAACAGTGTTCGCTGAGTGCTTCTTGTTCTTCAGTCATGTTGCGAATTTAAGGTGCTAATTTGAACTAGCAATGGAAAAAAGTTGGTAAGTTTCTTAATTCAAAATTGAGAATGTCGATAGGAAACAATATTTTCGCCAAGTAAAATTTAATAAATATGAAAAATCAGGAAGCTCTTGCTATAATTGATAAAATGAAAAAGGAAATTTCTAAGTCTGGTATAGTGGCAGAGAAATTGGTGGTTAATTTAAAAAAATTACGACCTTTTGCTATTGAAGAGGAAGATCCGAGCCTTACCAAGGTGATACGATTAACCTAAGAGCATCTTGAAGAAAAAGGGTCTTTCAATATTCCTATTCCTGAGGAAGTGGTTAATGAAGAAGAAGAGGAATTAGAGGAAACTCCTGTTGAAGAGGAAAAAGCACCTGCAGAAGAAATGGATGATGCAGCAAAATGCGAAAGTCTTGATTATTTACTTTCGATCATGATAAATTGTGATGAGAACGAATTAAATAGAGAGGACCTAATAGGCTATAGAAATTTGATGATGGAATATCAAGAGCTGTAATAACCGCGTTTCTTTAAAACAGTAATTCTGTATCTCCAATCCCTTTACGAACGATTTCAATTACATCGTTGGTACAATTGACAACAGTCGAAGGCTGGTTGTTTCCATATCCTCCGCTAATGACTAAATCAACTAAGTGTTCGTATTTTTCATGAATCAAAGACGGGTCTGTGGTGTATTCAATGACGTCGTCGTCATCATGGACTGAGGTGGCAATAATGGGATTACCCAAAACTTGTACAATTTGCCTTGCGATGTTATTATCAGGAATTCTAATACCAACTTCTTTTCGATTGGTTTCAAATAATTTCGGAACTTTATTACTCGCGTTGAGTATGAAAGTGAATGGTCCAGGTAGCGCTTTGTTCATGGCTTTGAATACGGACCGACCAAACTGTTTTGTGTAATCTCCTAAAGCACTTAAATCGAAACAGATTAATGAAAAATTGGCGTTTCTTAGTTTTACTCCTTTTAATTTGGCCACTCGTTCAATGGCTTTTTTGTTTTTGAGGTCGCACCCAATACTGTAAATGGTGTCTGTAGGATAGATGATTACACCACCTCGCTTCAAACAATTAACCACTTCTTCAATTTTTCGATCTTCTGGATTTTCAGGGTGAATTTCAATCAGCATACTTAGGAGTTCCCTTTCGCATAATCGGCTAAGAATTTTTCTAAGCCAATATCCGTTAAAGGGTGTTTTAATAGTGCGGTTATAGCGCTCAATGGGCCAGTCATAACATCTGCACCAATTTCTGCACATTCGATAATGTGCATTGGGTGTCGAACAGAGGCAGCTAAGATTTCCGTATCGTATAAGTAGTTATCATAAATCAATCTAATTTGAGCAATTAGTCCCAAACCGTCAGTGGAAATATCATCCAGTCTACCTACAAAAGGAGAAACATAAGACGCCCCAGCTTTGGCAGCTAAAAGTGCCTGTCCTGCTGAAAAAATAAGTGTGCAATTCGTTTTGATTCCTTTATCAGAAAAGTACTTCAGTGCCTTAACTCCATCTTTTGTCATCGGGATTTTAACAACGATATTTGGATGAAGTTGAGCAAGGGCTTCTCCTTCGCTAACCATTCCTTCGAAGTCTGTAGCGATTACTTCTGCACTTACGTCTCCATTAACTGTAATATTACAGATATCGACATAATGTTGTTTTATGTTTTCGTGTCCGGTTATACCTTCTTTTGCCATTAGCGAAGGATTGGTCGTTACGCCATCTAGAATTCCAAGGTCTTGGGCTTCTTTTATTTGATCCAGGTTTGCGGTGTCTATAAAGAATTTCATTGCTGTTGCGTTGTTTCTTCAAAAGTATGGTTCAACAAGGCTTAAACCAAGTAAAAACAATTAACACTTGAAGTAGTTATTAATAGTTTCGGTTAAATGGTGGAGTGCATGCGCTTAGTCAGTAGTTTTCGAATGACTCTAAAAAAAGAAATATTGGCACGCATATTGGATTGATTTAGAAAATCAAAATGATACGTTGATGGAATTGAGAGAAAGAATGATTTCGGCATTAGATTTCCATGGGATTGACTCGAAAAGAGAATTAATAATATGTTCTAATAATGGTGATTGGTGTTACATTCCTTTGTTCCGATTAATAGACATAGTTTCAAGTCTTTACAAAACGCAACAAAAGATAATAGAACAACGACTAATTGAAGTTGCTTCTAATGCAAATCGATTAATGGAATTCCTCTATTACCTGGCAAAACCGATTGCAGCGGTAAGAATTTAATCTCTTGATCTAGAAGAACGCGCAGATAATACTTTTCAAAATATTTATTGTGGAATCTACTCGAAATTGAACCTATTGATAAAAGGTTTGTACGGATAATCTCATACAATAAATGCAATTCAAAAAGTATATATCGGAAATACTAAGTTATAAATCTTACCCGTTGTATGTGATTTTTGTTACTGGCATTTTTCCTGTTTCGTCTGTCGCTTTGCATGTTTTAGGTTGGATTTCAATACGTTGGATGATTATCCCAAACGTTGTCATGTTGAGTTTGTCTGCTTACCATTTATTCAATAATAATGACTTTAGAAACCTCATTTTATTGGGCTGGAGAAATGGTATTTTGGCGACGCTGCTATACGATTTAAGTAGGATTCCTTTTATGTATTTGGGTTGGGACGATTTTATCCCTAGCCTGGGAGGATGGTTGTCCAATTCCGAAGAAAATTTTATCCTGGGTTATTTATGGCGATACTTTGGCAACGGCGCTGGTTTAGGCATTGGTTTTGTTGTTCTTAATTATTTTTTATCGTTTAGGAGAGTGGTAATTGCAGGAATTCTTTATGGTTTATCTATTTTTCTTGTTTTAGATGTTGTCTTAGTGTGTTCCGATTACGCGCAAGACATCATGTTTACATTGACTCCTTTGTCATTTATTGGAAGTTTTACGGGACATTTAATCTATGGAACAACTTTGGGACTTTCCCTTTCTAATGCATGGAAGTAATTCAATTTCAGGTTAAGCACTTTACTTAGTATATTTATCCCAAATTTTAGCGTTAGTCAGCTTATAAAATTTTGGAACATTGTTGAATTAATTCAGACGAAATAAAATGAACAAGATACTGATCGCAAATAGGGGAGAAATAGCATTGAGAATAATGCGTTCTTGTAAAGAAATGGGGATAGCAACTGTAGCGATTTATTCTGAAGTTGATAGGAATGCACCATTCGTTAAATACGCAGATGAGGCGGTATGCGTTGGCCCGGCAGCAAGTAATGAGAGTTATCTAAGGGGCGATAAAATAATTGCAATTTGCAAGGAATTGGATGTTGACGGAATTCATCCAGGTTATGGGTTTTTATCTGAAAATGCTGACTTTACAAGAGCGGTTACGGCAGCGGGAATCACCTTTATTGGTCCATCGCCCGAAGCTATGGAAGTTATGGGTAGTAAACTTGCTGCTAAAGAGGCAGTACGGAACTATGATATTCCAATGATTGAGGGAACTGATAAAGCCATTACCGACATTTCTGAAGCTAAAAAACGAGCCAGAGAAATTGGATTTCCTATTTTAATTAAGGCATCTGCTGGTGGTGGTGGAAAAGGGATGCGTGTGGTAGAAGATGAAAGTCAATTTGAAGAGCAGATGAATCGTGCGGTTTCAGAAGCAGTTAGTGCTTTTGGTGATGGGGCCGTATTTATTGAACGTTTTGTAGAAAACCCTAGGCACATCGAAATTCAAATTTTAGCTGACACATTAGGGAATGTCGTTCATTTATTTGATCGAGAATGTTCCATTCAAAGAAGACATCAAAAAGTTATTGAGGAAGCGCCCAGCTCTTGCTTAACTGATGCATTGAGGTCTGAAATGGGTAAGGCTGCTTGTGATGTAGCAAAGGCCTGTAATTATTATGGAGCAGGAACCGTTGAATTTCTATACGAGGAAGGCGAATTTTTCTTTCTTGAAATGAATACACGCTTACAAGTGGAGCATCCAGTTACGGAAATGATTACGGGCAAAGATTTAGTAAAGGAGCAAATAAATATTGCCAGAGGAAATAAATTACCTTTTGAACAGAGTGATTTAACCATTAGCGGTCATTCAATAGAGGTACGAGTATATGCTGAGGATCCTAGAAATAACTTTTTGCCGGATATTGGTAAATTGGAAAGGTATCGGAGACCATCTGGTATGGGAGTTCGGGTAGACGATGGTTTTGAAGAAGGTATGGAGATTCCTATTTATTATGATCCAATGATTTCCAAATTAATTGTTTTTGGCAACACAAGGGATGAAGCCATATCAAAAATGCTCCGTGCAATAAAAGATTATGAAGTCGTCGGTGTTGAAACCACTTTGCCATTTTGCTCTTATGCAATCGATCATGAGGCTTTTCGATCAGGAAATTTTAGTACTAAATTCGTAGCTGAACATTTTACGGACTCAGAAGTACTGGATGCTTACTTTGAGGATGAAGCAGAAATCGCTAAGCTTTTTGCGGTAAAGTATTTTAATGATCATAAACGATCTGGGTTCTATATCGCAGATGATCAAATTTCGAAATGGAAACTTAACAGAAATTAACGTAACCTGTTAGCAATAAGAACGGTACACTATTTATTTCCTGTTGTTATGCAAAAGCTTGTTTTAATTGTCTTTCTATTTCCAATTTTTATAGTTGCTCAAAATCAAAAGAAGCAAGTAGTAAAGAAGGCTATTTATAAAGGCGATACGGTATTTTACGATGAGCTACCAGCGGTGCCTGTCGGAGCTGGTTCAGATGATTTTTGGAAAAATTATCATCATGCAAAAACTTTTGTGCCCAAAGTATATTATTACGCAATTTTGGTAAAAGAATTATCGAATAAATATGACAAGGAAATGGAACATATGGATTCGAAACGGGCGAAGAAGAAGTATATAAAAAAGGCCAAAAAAAATATTAAAAAAGAGTTTGGTAATGACATACGAGAGATGTCCGTAACGCGCAGCTTTTATATGATAAAATTAATTGAAAGAGAAACAGATAAAATGGCCTACACTCTTTTAGCTGAGTATTTAGGTAAAACTAAAGCTCAATTATGGCAAGGTATATCTCGATTGGGTGGTGCAGATTTAAAACGTCATTATGACCCACAGAATGATGATGGTTATATTGAGCTAGTTGTTAGAGAAATAGAATCCGGCACCTTAAAATACGAAGACCACACTCCCAAGACTGTAGATGGAAGAGAGGTAATGAGCAAACGGAAAAAAAGAATAAAAAAAGAGAAAAAAAAGGACTAGAATATCCTTAATTAATTCTGAACACAGGATATCTTCTATGGGATGGTTCGTAATTGTCAGAGTGTTTATAGATCCAATAGAGTTGATTCCAATGGCTCTTAGAAAAATCTTCGTCCTGTTTTTTTTGCAACTCAAACGCTTGTTTTAATTCAGCGTTTCCACGAAGAATATTTGCGGCTTTTTCTTCAAATACATAGTGTGAGAAGTATTCTTTTTGTTGTAGGATCTCATCGAAAAAATTCCACGAAAAATAAGAGTCCGTCGCATGTGGTTCCAGGGTCTCCAAAAGGAATCTTACATACGGTTGATTAGTTGGAATAATATAATCGCCTTTTGAAAATGAAATGAGCTGTTCTTTTTGGCTAACCTTTATGTTTTTATGCAAATAATGACCTTCGTAGGGCCAGCTATTTGTTTCGTAATCATCAATGAAATAGGCATCAATTAAAATGGAGGTGTCATTTTTAAACCTGCTCATTTGTACGTTGTTTATTGTAAGCCGCTCTATAACTTCCCTCCAGGCTTGGGAAATGACATAGTATTTTGGTTTTTTTATCGAATCTACCGGTTGATACTTATTGTAGTACCTAATGTTTTTCTTCCACGGTTTATTTCGATTGTATTTGAAGGTTTCAAGTCCCGTAACTTCACTGACGTATTTTTCAGATTCAAACCCAAGAAACTCAATCAACTCAAATTGTGTAGTGTCCAATTTCCAGCTGATTGAAAAATTATCTTGATTATGTTGAAATTCGAAAGCACTTTTTCTTGTTGCAATAATTTCTTTACTGTTGCCATTTGCATAGGATTGAATGATTTTCAGGAACTCAAATGTGCTTTGAACGCGTTCTGTAAATGGCTTCCACATATGTGTTTCTGTAGTAAAACCAATGGTATTAAATAGTGCGGCATAACCGGTACAGTAACGGGGTGTCTCGAGGTAGTCATAAATACCACTTTCAGGTGTAGCCTTCATTGTATTAACATATGGACACATGGGGTAACCTTTAATACTCATTTCAGTATGTAATACGGGTAACATTTTGGTGCTAATGAACGAACTTACTTTCGGATTCAATTTGCTCAATTGTGTCGTTAGTAAAGTCATGGTGTACTGATAGTCAGCACCATTGGAAGTGTGCGTGTCTACTAAAATATCGGGATTAAGAAAATGAAAAATAGTAGTAAAAGCAGCAGCATTTTTAGAATCCATTTTGATAAAATCACGATTTAAGTCTAGGTTTTTAGCATTACCTCGAAATCCATATTCTTCCGGTCCATTTTGATTAGCCCTGCTACAGCATCCTCTGTTTAATGCACCTCCAACGTTATAAACAGGGATAATACCTATAACAGAATTAGACATTTTCTGATCAAAATGAGGGTCGGTTAAAAGATTGTTAGCAAAATTAATGCATGCATCTATGCCGCAAGGTTCTCCAGGATGAATCCCATTATTAATTAAAATAACAACTTTATCGTCGTTACTTGTATTAAATGTTTTTGTCGGGTCGATGATAAAAAGATGGATTGGTTTACCATAATCAGATTGACCCATTTCTAATAAAACAGCAGTTTCGTGCTTTTCGGCTAGTCTTTGATAAAGACCAATAGTCCTCTCATAACTAAGTGAGTGATTGTCTTTATAGGCATTAAGATTTCCTTGACTATAGGAAAATGGAATACATAGCAAAAAGAATGCTATCGTAATGAGGTTTAAACACTTCATGTTATTACTCGTTATGGATACGACCTTTAATTTTTCTAGCATTATGAGCTGCGTTTACCCTTGAGAATTCCTCATCAAGTTTTTTAGAAATGGGTTTGCTTAAGAGGTCTTCTAATTCTGGTTTTCCTGCTTTGATCCAAGCACTGTACCAAAAACTGCCTACTGATTGAATAGATTGTTGCATTCTTCTTTCAACCATGCCGTTAAGCTTTGCATTATATGCTTTTGTAAATTCAATTGAATATACCTTCATGATTACCGCCCCTCTGTTTTCAAAGCTGTATTTTTTATCCGTATCAAATGCTGTTGTTAATTCTTTTTCAAAAGCAAGTACACTATCTAGTGCGTAATGACTTTGTTTAATGATTTCCCAAGCCCTATTTAGAGGTGCTTCAATATAAGATGCTTGACCAACAAAATAATCCCAATCTTCCGCAATTAGCTCTGGGATTCTAGATTCCCAAAAGCCGTGAATACCGAGCTGTCCGGTTAGCTGTCCATTATAATTCTCTGTAGTATGTAAAGGAACATGCGCATCACCAATGTAATGACCAATATCAGCAGAGAGCCGAAGAATGTTGTCTAAGTCTTTATTTCTAAATGCTTTGGTCAATCTGTTTGTCATTACTTCAATATGCCATGGAACAATACCGTAAGCCTCTAATGTATCTTGAGAGTATTTCCTAACTGCCTCATCCCATTTTTCTGGTACAACTGTAAATGGGTCTTCATCTTCGTTTACATAGTGATCAATGTCAATATAATGCCTAGGTGCTTCACCTTCTGCTGCGTAGCGCCTTTTGTCTGGATCCACGGCATGTTCAGTTATAAATTCAATATTCGATTTGTAAAATGAAAACAGTTCGGGAGGCAACGTGAAAACTGCCATTCGATTGATTCGTTTATGACCATAAAACCCCCAAGAAGATGCGCAGGTATGCGCACTGTTATTTATTCCTTTGTCGAAGGTAAAAGAAAAAAAAGCCAATAATAAACTTAAAATAAATAGTTTCCTCACACTCAAATTTATGAAATAAAATACAGCGGAATCAAATGGAAATTCGCCCGTCTTTGCATATAGGAACAACGTCCACCTGATTGGGTGTTAGGCAATATTTAATGTCTTCATTTAAGTTTAGGTCCTGAAGCCTTCTTCTGTGAGATGACGCCTTGAGGTAACCCAAGTAATTGTCTTTTGCACTTAAATAAAGATATTTTGCAGCAATCGTAGAATCCTCTTCAGATCTAAAATCCCCGGAAGCTAACAAACCATCAGCTATAGCACCAGCACAAATAGTATCTTCTAAGCAGAATTTATTTCTCCAACCTGATCCAAGAAGCATTACGTTTAATTTTTTCTTATGCAGATATTTAACTACTGCATCCAAGTTTATTAATGAGCCGATAACCATTTCATTGGCTCTTCTCGATGTATGAATCGCTTGTGTTCCGTTGGTGGTCGTTAACACAACTGTTTTACCAATTAATTCGGGATTTATCCAACTGTAAGGAGAATTGCCGAGGTCAAAACCTTCAACCACTTTGCCTTTTCGTTCAGCAGCAACAATATATCCACGTTGCCTGTATTCTAATGCTTCTTCAATAGATGCTACGGGAATAATTGTTTTAACACCATTTGCCATGCCAGCACAAATAGCTGTTGTAGCTCTAAGTACATCAATAACCACCACAACGTCAGCATCATCAAAATGCAGAGGATACAAATTGGGTGTGAAACACACTTCTACCGAAGGTCGTTCATCCATTTTAGTTTGCTTTATAAAAAGGTAATTTAACTACTTTAGCTTTAAGCTGTTTGTTTCTAACTTGAATTAAGATTTCAGTCCCAATTGCAGATAACGAATTGGGCACATACCCAAGGCCAATTGCTTTTTGCACTGATGGACCCATTGTACCAGATGTCACTTTGCCAATTTCATTACCGTTAACATCTACAATGGAATAACCGTGTCTTGGTATTCCTCTTTCCAAAAGCTCAAAACCAACAAGCCGATTCTTGATGCCGTTTTCTTTTTCTGCTAGTAGACGATTAGAATTAGTAAATGGTTTAGTGAATTTAGTTACCCATCCTAATCCTGCCTCCAAGGGCGAAGTGTTGTCATCGATGTCATTTCCGTATAAACAAAACCCCATTTCGAGTCTTAAAGTGTCGCGAGCGGCTAATCCGATTGGCTTGATTCCGCAACTTTTACCTGAAGTAAAAATAGCTTCCCAGATTTGGTTGGCAGCTTCATTCGGAAAGTAAATTTCAAATCCACCCGACCCCGTGTATCCTGTTGTAGAAACCAATACGTTTTCGATTCCAGCAAAAGTGCAAGTCTGATGTGTATAATAGGGCATCGAGTCCAGGTCTCTATCGGTTAAAGCCTGAATTGCTTCAGCTGCTTTTGGACCTTGAACTGCCAATAAGGAAGTTTGTTCTGAAATATTTTCCATTTCGCAATCAAAGGTGTTGTTTTTCACAAGCCAGTTCCAGTCCTTCTCTATATTTGACGCATTAACAACTAACAAGTATTCATTCTTAGAAATGCGGTAGGTCAAGAAGTCATCTACGATTCCACCTGTTTCATTTGGGATGCAAGCATATTGTGCTTTTCCATCAAAAAGTTTTTCAGCGTCGTTAGATGAAATCTTTTGGATAAGGTCTATAGCTCCTTCGCCCCTTAAAATGAACTCACCCATATGTGAAACGTCGAAAACACCAACTCCATTTCTCACGATTTCATGTTCTTCATTAACACCAGTGTATTGCACAGGCATGGCATATCCTGCAAATTCTACCATTTTGGCACCCAGATCAATGTGTTTTTGTGATAATGCTGTTTGTTTCATTCTTTTATTCAATTATATAAAATATCGTTCGCATGCAAACTTATACTTTTCTTTTACAATTTTAATCTTTCAAGACTTCATTAAAATAACGCAGATAGAGGTCTTCATTTGCAATAATTGAGTAGGAATCGACTACTGTCTTTCTTGCTTCTATTCCCATTTTGCTTCGTGTTTCATTTTGATCAATAAGAACAGACAATTTGTCAATCCAGTCTTGATTGGTAGACGCAATGAAGCCATTTTTACCGTTATTAATGATTTCGCTGTTGACGCCAACTGGAGACATAATGGTAGGAATTTCAAGTGCCATATATTGCAACCCTTTAAGGCCGCACTTCCCTTTCGCCCATTCATCATCCGGTAAAGGCATTATACCAATGTCAAATTCAGATAATTCTTTTACTTCATTTTTTTTGTTCCAAGGAGTGCCAATTATTTCAAGGTGTTTGTTAAGGTAATTCTCATCTCCTATTACTTTGAAATATACTTTTGAGCCGTATTTCAATTTGATTTTTTCAAGAAATGGTAATGCCAATTTAAAATGCTCAATAGTAGTTACGCTACCACTCCATCCTATACAAACACCTGTGTTTTTTTTTTCGTGTCGTGTATACTCTTTCGTATCAATCGTTGTGGGAATTACTTTAACATTGGGATTAAACAGTGTTGCGTATTTAGCAAGATATTGATTACCCGCGATGATTAAATCGCATAATTCAATGATTTTACCAGTTTTTTTAGGTTTCTTCAAAAAACTCAGGGATTTATTTCCTGATGAAACATTTAAAATAAATATGGCATCATCAAAATCATAAATTAATTTTGCGCCAGAAGCCCTCATTTTTTTTTCGTACTTAATTGAGCCAGTAGGCAGTGCATCTCTAAAAATGAAAATGATGTCAAATTGATTCGCACGAGCTGCATCTTTTTTCCTTTGCTTCATGTACTTTAAGAGCAACAGTGCTTTCTTCCAATAGTTTCCTTTTGAGTAAAAAATGCGATCATCTTCTTCGCTGATGAGATAAGAAAGTTCACACGAAAAGCCATTCTCTTTGAGAAATTGAAAGTACTGTTCAAACCTGAATCTTTGTCCTGGCGATCGATCCGGTCGATGTAATGCTATGAATAAAACTTTTTTAATTCGATTCTGCTTTTTCCCAACAGTTCGTCACTGATGCGTGATGGCGAAATTACAATATTTTGGAAATTTCAAGGTGTCAGCATTAATTAATAATTCTTGTATTTATCTAATGCTATAGTCTGTATCCAATATCTTTTTGATATTAAAAAAAGGTTATTTCACTCTTCAATTACATATCATTAGAAACAAAATTATTGAAAACATTTACTTTTACGCAGCACAAAGAATCTATCAATCTTGGCGTATTAAGGATTAATCTTTTAACCAGATGGCTGGAATATTTTCTTTGATTTCAATTTCACCAAAAGTGCTGCTCTTTCGGGAGCCAGTTTTTTTTGCCCAGATCGCCATTTTCTTTAGGCCTTTTTCTAAAGAAGTACTTTCAGATTGATTAAAAATGAGTTTGGCTTTGGAATGATCGGCATATGCATGAACTACTTCGTTTCGAGCTTCTAAAAAGTTAATTTTTCCAGAGAGTCCCATAACCATTTGAGTCGTTTCGGCAAGCTCTTTGACGGTATATTCTTTGTCTGCACCAATATTAAACGTTTGATTAATGGCGGAAGGATTTGAAATGCTTGATGCAATTTGTGGAGCAATATCGCCTATATAGCTGAATGCTCTTGTTTGCGAACCATCTCCAAAAATGGTTAGGTCTTGGCCCTGCATTAATTGATTCATGAAGATACCAACAACATTCCTATATTTATCACCAATATTTTGATATTCTCCATAAACATTGTGCGGTCTGAAAATGATGTAATTCAATCCGAACATTTCTAGTGCTGCTTTTAAATCTTGTTCAATTGCAAATTTTGCGATGCCATAAGGGTCTTCAGGTTTTGGAGTGTCCGTTTCCTTCATAGGTGGAACGGTGGCACCGTAGACTGCAATGGATGAAGTAAATACAAAGCACTCTACTTTAAAAAGAATGGATGCATTAATTAAATTTACACTACCAATAAGATTGTTTTGGTAATTAAATCTTCGAATAAAGTGGCTCAGTCCTTCAGCAGCATATGCAGCTAAATGATAAACGTAATTAAACTTATATTTCTCAAAAAGCTCTAATACAAGCGTATAATCTTCGATAGATCCCTTTATGAATGTTGCATCAGTATGTACGTTTTCAATATAACCACCACTAAGGTCATCGAGCACGACAACCTTATGGCCTAAATTGATTAATTCATTGGTGATGTGCGCACCAATAAATCCTGCTCCTCCAGTAATTAAAGACGTTTTCATAAATCAATAATAAGCAACAAATATAGTTAGCTCACTTTTATCTCCTATTCATGGGTAACCTTTTTAGTATATTTGAGCGGTTTTGAATAGATATGATGATAAAATTACCTGAACAGAATACTCCACGGTGGCTCATTTTTTTAATTGATATCGGAATTTGTATTTTGTCTTTAGCAATTGCTTATGCAATTCGATTCGATTTTATTGCCGAACCAGAATTATTTTTGGAGTCCGAATGGGAACAATTGAAATGGGCTTTCCCCATTTTTATTTTAGTTCGTGCACTTTCATTTTATATAGGCAAAACGTATCAAGGAATTATCAGATTTACAAGCACTGAAGATGCCAAAAGGCTTTTTATCACCATTGCTTTTGGTTCGGCAATTTTTGCTTTAATATCGCCGTTGCGCTTCTATTTTGTAGATGATTTCTATTTTTTACCTAGACCAATTCTTATTCTTGATTTTCTAATTACCTTGTTTTTAATGATTTTCAGCAGGTTTGTGGTGAAACTATTTTACCGTGAAACCATGAAAAAAGGAAAGATTAAAAAGAAAATATTGGTTTATGGTGCTGGAGAACTAGGGTTAATTGTAAAACAGGTTTTAGAAAGAGACCCGAAACAACTAAATAGCATTTTCGCGTACATTGACGACAATTCCAAGAAAATAGGTAAGCGATTGGAAGGTAAAAGTATATTCAGTACTGATCAATTGGCACAAATTCTGAAAACGCAGGAGATAGACAGTGTAATTATAGGTGTCTTAAATCCAAATTTCGAGAATAAAAAACGGGTAGTGGACCTTTGTCTTGAATACGGTGTTGAAACCTTGTCCATTCCTCCAGTGGAGAGCTGGATAAATGGAGAGTTTAAAGTCGATCAAATACGGAAGGTAAAGATAGAAGATCTGCTGGGTCGAAAACAAATTCAGTTATCAATTGAAAAAATAGGAGAGGAGCTAAGTAGTAAAAAAATACTTGTTACGGGGGCAGCGGGCTCAATAGGATCAGAAATTGTAAGACAATTACTTCGTTTTTCACCCGCTCAGGTAATTATTTTGGATCAAGCTGAATCGCCGTTGTATACTATTCATAATGAGTTGAAAGCATTAGACGACCGAGGAATTCTAACAGTAGTCATTGGAGATGTAAGAAATAAGGCCAGAATGCAAAATTTATTTAAGACTTTTAATCCTAATATCGTCTATCATGCAGCGGCATATAAACATGTGCCTTTAATGGAAGAAAATCCTTCAGAAGCGATTCAGACTAATGTTTACGGAACAAAAATTCTTGCGGACTTATCTAATCAATTTGATGTACAGAAATTTGTAATGATTTCGACAGATAAAGCGGTGAACCCGACAAATGTAATGGGTGCCTCTAAGAGGATAGCGGAAATATATTGTCAATCTTATAATGTTCAGAGTAATACGAGATTTGTTACCACAAGATTTGGAAATGTTTTAGGTAGTAATGGTTCAGTTATCCCTTTATTTGAAAAGCAGATAATGGAGGGTGGACCAGTAACGGTTACCCAC
>Ga0315332_10000137_pt1 | contig 26943 bp, 16 predicted proteins | sample M110034915metaG_FD_203455 | JGI IMG/M metagenome (GOLD analysis project Ga0315332, IMG submission 203455) | Ammonia-oxidizing marine archaeal communities from Monterey Bay, California, United States - M1 100m 34915 | ecosystem: Environmental > Aquatic > Marine > Intertidal zone | place: USA...
AAGCATGGCGAGGCAAATGAGTGGCAGGTCGATTCTTGGCATGACTCAGATTCGTTTCTAGATGAACTGTAATTCTAAAGCAAAGTCGGTGGCTGAGCAGGTAATCAGGGGCACTTTGAGCATTTGTATGCAGTTCGCGTCGGCCTGAAGTTTGTGGTTTGAAGATTGACCTGTTCGCCGCATATTGAAAATGCTGCATGTCTCGTCTATCGCCTCGCGGCGTAGAAGTGTTGTTTGCGGCGGGGCGTTCAAGTCCTAGGGAAAATCGTAAAACCCTCCAAAAGTAGCGAGGTGGCACGTGTTTGTCTGTTTTTAAACAATCGTCCGTATGGTGGTCGTTATTTCTATGGGGGGATTTAAGCTGGACGACCGTTGCCCGAAGTTTGGGTTGCTCAAACCGAGTATAAATAGGCTCCACGGACATGAAGAGATCAATCGGAGTAGCAGGTCTCTTAGGTCAGGACGGTTTCACGTGCCCCTTGTGTCACCGTCCACTTTGCATCACCGTGCCCTTGCATCACCGTGCCCTTGCATCACCGTGCCCGCAAATTATCCAACCAATTGAATCTACCTGCCAGTTCATCATGAAATTAAAAAAAAACATCTCGGCAACCTACACTGGGTTCGCGCGTATTGTGTCCCTTGTCCTGCTTAGCCTTTTTCTATTATCGCCGGTCACGCAGGATTGTTTTGCAGAGACATTTCCTGGGAAGGTTTCTCAGTTTCATTCGTTTCCGCGATATGATTTCGAGCATGGTGGACGGCGTTGCATTGTGGTGACGCCTCGAGTTACAGCCGAGGGGAAACCTTGGATCTGGAGGGCGCGTTTTTTTGGTCATGAACCACAGACAGACATTGCGTTGTTGAATCAGGGTTATCACGTGGCCTATGCCGATGTCGGGAATCTATTTGGCGCCCCTAAAGCGGTGGAAATTTGGAATGGGTTTTATGATTACCTCACAAAAAATCATGGCTTTCATCCACGGCCAGCGCTTGAGGGAATGAGCCGTGGCGGCATGATTATCTTTAACTGGGCTAAAGTAAATCCAGGGAAAGTGAGCTGCATCTACGGTGATGCTCCCGTCTGCGATTTCAAAAGTTGGCCCGGCGGAAAAGGCACGGGGAAAGGAGGGGGTGGTGCTTGGCAAACTTGCCTGAACGCTTACGGGTTGACGGAGGCTGAGGCATTGGTGGCTAAGGTGAACCCTATTGATGGAATTCAGGCCTTGGCAGCAGCTCGTGTACCCATTCTAAATGTGGTCGGCGATGCAGATGTTGTGGTGCCTGTGGCTGAAAACACGGAGATACTGGAGAAGAGATATGCAGGATTGAAGGGGCCGATTGAAGTGATCCACAAAGCTGGAATCGGCCATCATCCTCACAGTTTAAAGGAGCCAAAGCCAATCGTTGATTTTGTATTGAGAAACCGGCGTGATCTTACCATCGTGTTGGCGGGTGATTCGACGGTTACAGATGCAGCAGGCTGGGGCTTGGCTTTTGCTGGAAGGTTTGGTCAGAACGTTGAAGTGATCAATGTTGCCAAGGGAGGCGCGAGCACCAAAAGTTTTCGCGATGCGGGTTATTGGAATCGATGTTTGATCCAAGAACCAGATTTTGTGTTCATTCAATTTGGGCACAATGATTGTCCAGGGAAAGGACCGAAAAGGGAAACCGATCCTGAGACGACCTATCGCGAGAATCTTGAAAGATACATTGCGGATGCCCGCGCCAACGGAGCAAAGCCTGTGCTGGTTTCACCGATGACGCGGAGACGTTTCAAAAATGGTGAAATCGATTCGATTCTGACACCCTATGCTGCGGCTGTTCGCGCAGTTGCGGTCAAAACCAACACGCCCATGGTTGATCTGCATCGCAGCAGTGTTGAGCTTTTTAATGAACTGGGGGATGAAGGAAGCGCTGATTTGTGCCCAGAGGGAGATCGTACGCATTTCAATCAAAAAGGAGCAGAGAAGATGTCGGATCTGATTGTCTCCGGGTTTCCTCCGCAATTGAGTGAGCTACGTTCTCATTTGAAACAGTGATGAGTGGGGCATCTCGAATTCTGTGGTGTGGGTTCCAGTTTAGCTTCGCGCTGGGGTACAATTTTGTGAGTGTCTGTGCCACATGGTTTGGCCTGTCGTGGGAAACGCACTACTTGGGGTGAATGGGAGTAATGGAATGATTGATTTTTACGACCCAAGCACGCGACGTAGCTTCCTGCAGATAGGAAGTCTGGGATTGGGAGGGATGCTAGGCGGGCTTTCTTTGCCCGGTCTGCTTAGGGCAGGAACGGATGCGGCATCGACGAGGATTTTGCGAGATCGTTCGGTCGTGTTTCTGTTCATGCATGGTGGGCCACCTCAGGCTGAGACCTTTGACCCGAAAATGACTGCAGCATCCGAGTATCGCTGCTTCAATGGTGAAATCAAAACAGCAGTCCCAGGCCTGACTTATGGTGCTTCGTTGGAAAAGTTAGCTCGGTTGGCTGATAAAACGACGGTCGTGAGAAGCTTTCAGCCCGGCGATGGGAATCATAATATCAAGCCACTCGTCAGCCCTCACAGTTTGGGAGCAAACGTCGGGTCGCTGTATTCTCGCATTTCCGGCATCACGGATGGTAAGACAGGAATGCCATCGAATGCCGTGTTGCTGCCGCGTGCGGTTGATGAGGAAGCACAGGCGGTGACCAAGCAGTTTGGTGATTTTTCTGATACCGGGAAGATGGGATCTGCGTTCGCACCTTTTGTGCCCAGCGGTAAAGGATCACTGATGGACAATATGAAATTGAAGTTGTCACAAAGTCGATTGGATGATCGTCGGGCGTTGCTGCAAACCCTCGATGGATTCAAGCGTGATCTGGATTCAACGGGAACCATGGAGGGAATTGATAAGTTCAACCGACAGGCTTACGACGTTATCCTCGGTGGCGTCACGCGGGCTTTCGATCTGTCCCACGAAGATCCTGCCGTGATTGCTCGGTATGACACCTCAAGGTTGGTACCGCCCGCCAAAATTGATAAGAAGTGGAACAACCACAAGAACTATCGAGATCATGGGCAGACGCTTGGCAACTTGATGTTGCTTGCGCGACGACTATGCGAACACGGAAGTCGTTTTGTTACTGTCACAACCAATTTCGTTTGGGATTTCCATGCGGACGTCAATAACGCGACTCTTGATGAAGGCATGCGGTACGTTGGCATGCCTTATGATCATGCGGTGTCTGCGTTCATCGAAGATGTCGAAGCCCGTGGTTTGAGTGACAAAATATTGTTGGTTACCTGTGGCGAGATGGGCCGGACCCCGAAAATTAATGCCAAAGGTGGGCGTGATCATTGGGGACGATTGGGACCGTTGCTGCTGTATGGCGGAGGGCTTAATTTGGGGCCTGTGGTTGGTAGGTCAGATGCAGTGGCTGGGGAACCCAATTCACAGCCTGTGAAAATTGAAAATCTTTTGTCCACCATCTTTCATCGTATGTTTGACGTGGGAGAGTTGCGGCTGGACTCACGCGTGCCAAGACCGTTGATGCAGTTGATAGAATCCGGACGGCCAATCGAGTCAATCGTTTGATTTTCAGATCTGATGGCCAGCCCGCAGGGAAAATTCGACGGGACCGACTAAAACGGGGACTGCCATTTCCTGCTTTCCCCCTGAACACTCATAGAATTCGCCATGCCGTTGGATGAAGATTCGCGTCACTTGCTGGCAATACTCACGCCAGAAGATTCGCCGCCAATGCATCAGGTGGATATTCACGTCCTGCGAGACGCAATGGAATCGCGGTTCCCCGATCGTGAGCGTGAGCCCGTTTCGAGCGTCGAGGACCGAGTGGTGGTAGGCCCAAACGGTGATGTGCCTGTCCGTCTTTATCGCCCAGAATTGAAAGACTCGCCGCCCGTGCTGGTTTACTTTCACGGAGGTGGCTGGGTCCTAGGGAGCTTGGAAACGCATGATGCGATATGTCGGACGCTCGCCAATGCAGCACGATGCGTGGTCGTTTCCGTTGATTATCGGCTTGCACCAGAGCATCCGTTTCCAGCAGGGCTAAAAGACTGCCAGGAAGTGGTCAGGTGGGTGCGAGAGTCTTGTGCGGAACTTGGCGTGGATGGTGAGCGAGTTGCTGTCGGCGGAGACAGTGCGGGTGGGAATCTTGCTGCTGCTGTTGCGAATTGCAACCGTGATGAGAATGCAAAGCCGCTGTGTCATCAGCTACTGATCTATCCGGTGATTGATGTTGAGCAGGCAACTGAGTCCTACCGCGAGAATGCAGAGGGTTATTTGTTGACCGCATTGGGGATGAAGATGTTCTGGGAACTTTATTTGGGCGAGGCACCTGCAAGTGAGTCAGCCTTGGCATCGCCGGCGCAGGTTGCCGATTTGTCGGGCTTGCCAACTGCCACTGTAATCACGGCCCAGTACGATCCTTTGCGAGACGAAGGAGAAATTTATGCTGAGCGGCTGAAGGCTGCTGGCAATCAGGTTGCTTTACGACGCTGGGATGGAGTGTTCCACGGTTTTGTAGGTTTTGCTGACCGGCTTGCCAAAGGAAGCGAAGCAATTCTGTTCTCCGCAAAGCGACTCCGCGAAAGCTTTGACGCGTGAGAACTGGCGGCTTCCCGGGATGGTGTAGGAGTGTTTTTTGTTAGATTCGGTGAGCCGCTTTCATCGGGGATTCTCACATGGCTGAAGCAAGTTTGACTGTTCGAGAACTGAGGCGACTCTGGAAACCGCTTAAGGAGCGGCTGAATACAGAGCATTCGCAGCATCCGACTAATATCCGATTTCATCGTGCCTGCAGTTGGCTGCAGAGGGTCGAGGAAATTCAGGACGACAAAGTCCTTGATCATGTGTTGCTCAGTCTTTGGACCGCCTTTAACGCACTGTACGGGCAGTGGGATGGTGAGCGTCTGGAACCTGTGTCCGATGTGGAGTGCTGGAAGCATTTTCTGGATCGAATGTTAGAACTCGATCAGGGGGACTTGATTCAAAATCAGCTAGAAGAGCATAAGAAGCTTGTAATGGCCCTGTTTGATGACGAGTATTTGAGTCGCTTTTTTTGGCAGGACCCGACCGACCAAAGGGCTAAACGTGTGAGGCGAACCCGATTTGACGCTCAAGGCTGGTACGTCGAAGAGAACTGGACCATGGTTTTGCTGCGTCTGTTCGAACGGATTTATTTGTTGCGTTGTCAATTGGTGCATGGAGCTTCGACGTACGATAGTTCCTATAACAGAATCGCCATCAGGCGTTGCTCGCAGATGATGGAGCACTTGTTGCGAACCTTTCTAAGAGTCTGGGCTCAGTGGGGAGCAGATGAAGATTGGGGAATCATGTGCTATCCACCCATGAAGTGAGTGTCAGATCCGAGAGTATGCTGTGCTCTTGTCTTGGTCAGTTGGCTTGGGAACACAGATCGCCAGCCATTGGGTTTTTCGCTGGGTGTAGGCGTGGGGTGAACGTTTGGCTTAAAATGCGAGGTGTTAGTTTGCCCTGAGGTGCACCTTATGCCGGATCGTCGATTTTGCGGAAGCTTACATTCAGCTCATGCCTTTGAATCTTTTCTAGGCACTGAGCGAGAGGGGCTATGCCTTACGGGCCGGAGGAACATGGTCAAGGCAGGGATGGCCGGGATTGCTGGACTTAGTCTTCCAGAATTGTTGCGGGCAAGAAACGAGTCTGCTCTGGCGGGTGGCTCGATGCCGTCGAGGAAATCGGTCATTCTGCTATGGATGACCGGTGGCCCAAGTCACATCGATACATGGGACATGAAGCCGGATCGCCCTTTGGTGAATCGCGGGCCCTTCTCGCCCATCTCAACCGCGATCCCCGGTGAATTCATCTGCGAGCATTTACCCAAGCAGGCAGCGATGCTGGATAAGTTCACGCTGCTACGTTCTGTGGATTGTAAGAAAAGCAATCATGAACCCAACAAAGTAATGCAGACTGGAAATCGAGCAGCATCGCCCCGCTCAAATGCAAATGGTGAACGCTATCCTGCGATCGGTTCAATCGTTGCCAAATATCGAGGTGCCAACGAACCGGGTGTGCCACCCTATGTTGCATTTCAGAAATCACGTTCCCATGTGGCACACGCCGGCGATTTAGGCCAGCAGTACAATCCATTCATGGCAAATCAGGCTGCTACGCTGCCTGTCTATGATTTGGTGGGAAAGGATACAGGAAAGGTTTCGTCTTCTCCCATGTTCCGTTTGCCGCGAAATCTTGATTTTGAACGCATCAATCACAGAGTCGGTTTGCTTCGTCAATTGGACGCTATGCGACGTGAAATCGATGTGTCAGGTAGCATGGATGCAATGGACACCTATCAACAGCAAGCGGTGGACATGTTGACGGGTGGACGCGTTCAAAAAGCCTTTGATGTTTCAAGTGAACCGCAATCCGTTCGTGACTCGTATGGCTCGCATTTGTGGTGTCAGCAGGCTTTATTAGCGAGGCGTTTGGTTGAACAAGGTGTCTCGTTTGTTACCATCGATTTGAGTTATCACACGGCGTCAGGCACATGGGATAATCATGGTGACAATATCCCGCCCTATGGTGGTATCTCAAAAGGACTGAAGCCTCTACTGCCTTTGTTCGATCACCTGATCACAACACTCGTCTCTGATCTCGAGCAGCGAGGTCTGTTGGATGAGGTGCTTGTGGTGGCTATGGGTGAGTTCGGGCGGACACCATTGATGGGAACGCAAGGCAGTACCGATGGGAGGAATCATTGGCCACAGGTCATGTCGATGTGTTTGGCGGGTGGTGGGATGAGGCATGGCCAAGTGATTGGCGCGACCGAGAAGGATGGAGGGCAAATCAAGCATCGCCCTGTCACGCCCGGAGATTTGGCGGCGACCATTTATCATCACATGGGGATCCGAAAAGACCAGACCTATTTAGATCACCGGGGAAGACCGGTCTTTGCAGTACAAGAAAATGGCGAACCGATCAGAGAACTGATCTGATTCACCATTTTTGTTTCAGTATCAAATGACAGCATGGAATTCCGTTGGCTTAACTAAGCCTTCTAGCAAGAAGGTCCTCAGGTTGCCGGGGCTGGAGCTGCTTGGTAGGTCGCACCTCCAAAGCCAAGCATCGGAACAAATATGAATGGTAAGAAGAACAAGCCCAAAGCAGTCCCCACACCTCTTCCAAAGCGTTCAGCAAGTGCGATGTAAACGAAAATCATCACAATTAGTGGCGCAATGAAGTTCACCACGGGGATCAAAAAGAGAATGATCCACCAAAGAGGTTTGCCAGTGATCTCAAATAAGACGATGAGGTTGTAGATGGGGATGATCGCAGCCCAACCAGGTTTGCCCGCTTTGGAGTAGATTTTCCACATGCCTGCAATCACAATTATGCTAAGCACGAGGGAAACCAACCACACTACACCGAACGCAGCAAACAAACCCGCCGCTACTTCAGCATTCGCATCCCCAGTTAATGAGTCCAGATTGTCGACATCGAATTGCACGTTCAGGTCGTCTTGGGCCAACAGGCCCGTCGTCAATGATTTCATAATGAACTGCCTTGAAGATAGAAGTGATGTTTGTTCCGAAGGTTTGTGCAGAGCTCTGCACATGTCCACGTTGTTAAAACCTTAACAACCTTACAGTTCCCATGTTGTAGCGTGGGCTCATCCACCGTTTGAAAATCCCATGCCGGGCTGCGTCTTGCACATTTCGCAGACTGGGGGATTTGAGGAAACAGCAAAAGGCGGATGTTTTGTTCTGTGCGTTAGCATTAACTAGAAAGCACAGAGTTGGGATGCTGGTGGGAACGCACTGTTTTTGCGATTCAATGAGCAAGATTGGCAATCCGTATTGGCAGCTGGCTTGCCCTCAGGGGAACGCTGGCGGGGCAAGATTGTGTGTCTCGAATGCAAAAATACGATGGATAACAAGGATTCAGAGGTGAGCCAAGTCGTGGCGGGCGCGGACGATCTTGGGTGCTGCAGCGTGTTCAGCGGCAAAGGTATCCGGTTTCCCGGCTGGTGGGAGCGATCAAGAATCCGTATGCGGTTTCCGTACAAAAGATCGCCGTTTTTGTGCAAGGCGGTGAGGTGTTTTACCGTTACGATAAGCTAGTGTGGTGGTTGGCAGTTTGGAGGGCAGTAGCGACAGGGGCTGGTGTGACTCAAACGCGTCGGTTTTAAAATGCCAATCCGTAATGTTTGGCGTTGGCAAATTTTTGTTTAGGGTGAGTTGATTGAAAAGTAATCGGAATGGTGATTGGCGATTGGAGGCCAAAGCAATTGATTTCAAGGGCATGCCGTGTGTTTCTGTCTTTATTCTGGCGCTCGTCGGATTGATCACCGCACAATCTGCGTCTGCTTGGGAGCGTGTTAATTTTAATCAGGATATTCGACCTATACTCGCCACGCATTGCTTCCATTGTCACGGTCCCGATGAGGCGGAGTCTGGCCTTCGTTTAGATACTGAGGATGGGGTGCAGGAAGCATTCGGCGATTCCAATTTGAAGGACAACGTTGCTTGGCAACGAATCCATTCCAAGGATCCCGATGAGAAAATGCCACCGCCGGCACCCGGAAATGAATTGAAGCAGGCAGAACTGCAGCTCCTTGAACGGTGGATCGAACAAGGGGCTGAATATCAGGTGCATTGGGCATTTGTTCAACCGCAACGAGCTGAGCTATCGGTTGCTACATCTGACTCCAAGATCCGTAATCCGATCGATGAATTTATAAGCCGAAGGCTTGTCGCGAGAAAAATGAAGTTGCAGCCGGACGCTTCACGTGAGCAACTCATTCGACGTTTGTCGTTGGACCTCATTGGATTGCCACCCACGCCGGCAGAGGTGGATGCCTTTGTGCAGGATCGTAGTCAAGATGCTTACGAACGTGTGGTTGATCGCTTGCTTGGATCGAGGCACTTTGGAGAGCGTTTGGCAGTGCCTTGGTTGGATGCTGCACGCTACGCTGACACCAATGGTTTTTCAATCGATGATCACCGAGACATGTGGTTATGGCGTGAGTGGGTTATCAATGCGATGAATCAAAATATGCCCTATGACCAATTTCTCACGGAACAGTTGGCTGGTGACCTCTTGCCCAACGCAACTGACCAGCAACGATTGGCGACTGGGTTCCTTAGAAATAGCATGAATACACATGAAGGGGGAACTCTGCCTGAGGAGTATCGTGTGATCTACATCGCAGACAAAATCAACACGGTGTCAACTGTGTTCATGGGGCTGACCATGCGATGTGCGCAATGTCACTCGCACAAATATGATCCAATCACGCAGAAAGATTATTATCGCTTCTTTGCCTTCTTTGACACTGCACACGAGCCAGGCTCAGGGGCCGCAAATGGAAACACAGCACCGGTCCAGCGGATGGATGGTTTGTTAACGGGGCAGCAGGAATACAAATCCGACGTGCTAGCCCGCATCGAAACGTTAAAACGGTATCAGTTGCATCCACCAGAGCTGATTCAGCCTCGGATGATGTGGGAGAAAACTTTTCAGGGTGAAGCCCCTGCTGAGCTAGTCGATGCACTGGCAACGCCGGTTGCAGCACGTAAAGACGACCAATGGACGCGGATCAACAAAGAATTCGGGAAAACAACACCGTTGATGGATCGGCATGTGTCGACAATCAATCGCGAGATCAAAGTCTTGGAAAAAGATCTGGAGGCGAAGCAAGCTTCCGTGATGATCATGAAAGAAAAAGGACCTCGCAAAACCTATGTCCTGACACGTGGAGAGTACGATCATCCGGATGCGAGTCAGGTCGTTACGCCGGGTATCCCTGAAGTGCTACCGAAGCTCGAGCTTGACAAGGATGATACTGAGCAAGAACGACAAGCTGACCAGAAATCTGACGTTGTCGTTGCTTGGGAATCCGCCAGGTGGATCTGGGATTCACCTGAGGCAGCCAGAGGCAATCAAGACGATGAGCCTAGGTATTTCCGTTTTGTAATCGAACTCAGCGGTAAGCCAAAGCGTGCCGAGTTGAGGGTAAGTGTGGACAATGTTGGGGTGACCTTTGTTAATGGGCATCAGCTGGGTACCAATGAACCATGGATGTCACCGGCTCAATATGATCTATCCAAGCACCTGCAGGCTGGGGAAAATGTGATCGCGATCAAGGCGACCAATCAAGGAGGAGCTGCTGGGCTGCTGGCTTCGTTAGTGATCGATGGCAAAAGTGAATTTGGATCGAACCGGACTTGGAAAGTAACGGCAGAGAATGCAATTGCCGAAAACTCAGATTGGACGTTTGCGGCTTACGACGACGGTGATTGGAGCGATGCGAGTGAATTGGGACCGCTTGGGATGCCACCTTGGAACTTCTCAAAGCTTCTTGATCAAGCAGTTCCCATCGACCCGACCCGTCCAAATCGCCTCACCTTGGCCAAATGGTTGGTGCGAGACGACCATCCGCTGACTGCAAGGGTCGCTGTCAACCGTTACTGGCAAATGCTGTTTGGACAGGGATTGGTTTCCACTCCAGATGATTTTGGCTCACAAGGAGCTTTCCCTACGCACGCTGAATTACTCGACTGGCTCGCAATCGAATTTCGTGACAGTGGCTGGAATATCAAGCACTTGCTGAAGACGATCGTGATGTCATCTACTTACCGTCAGTCGTCCACCGCGACTCGGGAGGCGTATGAGCAGGATCCCCAGAACCGATGGTTGGCGAGAGCTCCCCGGTATCGTCTTTCAGCCGAGTTTCTGAGAGATGGTATGCTCGCTATTTCTGATCAATTGAATCGGCGAGTGGGGGGGCCTAGTGTTTATCCAAGCCAGCCGCATGGTCTGTGGCGCGAGATCAGTCACTTTGGGTATGGAAATGCATTTAGCGCCCAGGCATTTTATCCCAGTGATCCCAGCGGACAATCTCGACGCAGCATGTACACCTTCTGGAAGCGAACCAGTCCACCACCTTCCATGATCGCCTTTGATGCACCGACTCGGGAGGTGTGTGCGGTGACGCGATCGAGAACGAATACACCACTACAGGCTTTGGTGCTTTTGAATGATCCCAACTATGTTTCGGCGGCACGATCGCTTGCACGCTTGGCAATGACTGAGGGTGGCGAATCAGTCGGGCAGCATATCGACTACATGTTTCGACGTGCCGTTTCACGGTTTCCAACCGGCGAGGAGAAGCGTGTTCTAGGTGATCGGTATGAAAGTGCACTCGCGGCTTACCAAAAAGATCCAGAAGCGGCAGCGGGGTTGGCTGGTAGCGATAAGAGACCCACGAATGCAGTGGCCGCCGCATGGACGGTGGTTGCTTCGGTTATTTTGAATCTCGATGAAGTCATTACCAGGGAGTAGTTGTCATTCACCCTATTGAATATCACAGACGACAGGTCACTCGACGGCAGCTTTTTAATACAGCCCGAAATGGGGTGGGTGCTGCGGCGTTGGCAACATTGTTGGGGCGTGAGAGCAAATCGGCAGATGCGATTCGTTCAGTGGGTCTGAAAGGCTTGCCACATCACAGCCCAAAAGCAAAACGTGTGATCTATCTGTTTCAGTCAGGTGGCCCGAGTCACATCGATTTATGGGACTACAAGCCTAATTTGACAACCATGCATGGGAAACCGTTGCCTGATTCTGTCAAAGGCACTCAAAGAGTTACCGGGATGACTGCTGGGCAAAAGCAGTTTCTGGCCAATGCTCCGATCAAACCTTTTCAAAAGCATGGAGACTGTGGGCGTTGGGTGAGTGACTTGTTGCCTCACACCGCCAAGGTGGTTGACGAACTCGCTGTTTTGAAAGCGGTGCATACCGAGGCAATCAATCATGATCCCGGGATTACCTTCATCAATACTGGCAATCAGCAAATTGGGCATCCATCACTTGGTGCATGGCTCAGTTATGGGTTGGGATCTGAGAATCAGGATCTTCCTGGTTACATGGTGCTGATTAGTCAGGGAACGGGAAAAAATCCTGGTCAGCCAATCTTTTCGCGTCTCTGGGGTAGCGGCTATTTACCCAGCAAGCATCAGGGCGTGCGTCTGCGCCCAGGCAGTAATCCTGTCTTGCACTTGTCGAATCCTACAGGCATCGATGCGGAGATGCGTCGCGGGCAGTTGAATGACTTGGCAGCGTTGAATGAGCGACATGCACAACTCGTAGGTGATCCGGAAATCGAGGCTCGGATCGCGCAGTATGAAATGGCCTATCGAATGCAAACATCGGTACCTGACCTCACAGACATGTCGGACGAATCCGATGAAGTGTTTGATTTGTACGGGCCAGATTCTCGTAAGCCAGGCACTTACGCTGCCAACTGCCTGCTGGCACGGCGGATGATTGAACGCGACGTTAGATGTATTCAGTTGTTTCACCGTGGGTGGGATCAGCATAATTCGCTCGTCCAGCACCTTGGAAATCAATGCCGTGATACAGACCAAGCCAGTGCGGCGTTGGTCGCTGATCTGAAACGTCGTGGCCTGCTAGATGACACGTTGGTGATATGGGGCGGCGAATTTGGGCGGACGGCCTACAGCCAGGGAGGGCTCAATAGCGGCAGGGATCACCACGGTCGCTGTTTCAGTGTTTGGATGGCAGGCGGTGGTGTGAAGCCCGGTATTGAACACGGAGAAACAGATGATTACTGCTACAACGTTGCCGATGGCGCTGTCCATGTCCGTGATTTGAATGCCACCATTCTCGATTTGTTGGGCATTGATCACCAGCGTCTCACGTTCAAGTTTCAAGGTCTTGAGCAGCGTTTGACGGGTGTTGAACCGGCACGAGTGGTTGATGAGATACTGGCCTGATATTCACTTTATGCAAATCTCCGGTTTGCGATCGTGCGGATGCAGGGAAGACGTTGTTATGTGAGGTGCACCCAGTACCGAGCAAAGATGGTATGTGGGGGGGCTTGTAGAAATCGTTCCACGCACGTGTTAAAGCATTTACCGTGAGTTTATTTTGGGTTCATTCAAGCTTTCCGTAGTGCATCGCTTAGGCCAGCATTCTAAATTTGCGTGGCTGATTCTGTTCGTTGTGGGCAGGTTTGCCGCAGGGGACGCACTGGCGGTTGAGGGTTCCCTGAGTACTGAGAGTGGGCCGCCAAATGTAATCCTGATTATGGTCGATGATCTTGGCTACAACGACCTGAGTGGTTTTGGGCATCCAGAGATTCAGACTCCTGTTCTAGATCAGCTTGCACGCGATGGGATTCGGTGCACCAGTTTTTACTCAGGTGCATCTGTGTGCACTCCCTCAAGGATGGCGTTGCTGACCGGTTGTTATCCTGTTCGAATGGGGTGGAAGAAGGGAGTCATCGGATACAAGATGGGCCTGCGCGACGGTCTCCATCCCCACGCAATTACAATGGCCGAAGTCTTTCAAAAATCAGGTTATGTAACGGCGATGTCCGGTAAGTGGCATTTGGGAAGTGAGCCACCTTGTCGGCCTCATCGACAAGGGTTCGATTCAGCCTATTACATTGACAAAAGTAATAATCAGACGCGGAAAATTTGGCGAAACGATGACGTCGTTGAGGAGAAGTTTGTCAACAGACATTTGACTCAGCAATTCACCGAGGAAGCGGTGAAGTTCATCAAGAAAAATCGGCGGCACAAGTTCTTCTTGTATCTACCGTATTCGGCACCGCATTTTCCAGTTCAGGCACACCCGGACTGGAAAGGAAAATCCAGCTTTGGTGTTTATGGGGATGTGGTAGAAGAGGTGGATGCACGCATCGGCCAAATTCTGACCACGCTCGCCAACGAAGGTATAGCAGATAACACGATCATCTTGTTTTGCTCGGATAATGGTCCGCAGCCCGGGCAGGCAGCTAGTGCCCATCCTTTTCGGGGAATGAAGTGGAGTGCTTTGGAAGGGGGCACGCGAGTGCCCTGCATTGTTCGGTGGACCGCACAGATACCTGCTGGAAAATCAAGTGAGCAGGTGGTCACGGCGATGGATCTGTTGCCAACGTTATGCGATTTGGCAGGAATCGATCTACAGGCAAACTTGAGAACATTGCGGACGAGTACAAATACTGAAAAAAACGCAGCATTGCAGCCGGTTGATGGACGTTCGGTGGCCGAACTCTTTCGTGGAACGGTCACTTCCTTGCCCGAACAGGGGATCCTTTATTGGCATGGGATGGGGAAGCCTCAGGCGATTCGCAAAGGAAACTGGAAACTGTTTTTTGTCCGCGAGGGGACGGTGTCGGGACTGGGGGTTGATGGCAAGTTGCCCGAAGTACAAAGCCAAGCTTTGAAAGCTTTAGCGGACAGCCAAGGACCTGTTCTATTTAACCTTGAAGAGCATCCCGGTGAGCTTGCAGATTACAGTGCTGAAAGGCCCGGTATTGTCAAGCAATTGAGCGAGCTCGCGAAACGAAAGTTGGCAGAGACAAAAGAAGCGATGATTCCGTTGTGGCAACCAGCCCCATGAATTAGTCGCAACGGTGAGCTTTCGTTTGGCATGAAGGGCCTGTGGATTAGAGGGCCTGTGGATTAGAGGGCCTGTGGATTAGAGGGCCTGTGTGCGGCAGGGGCCGATGCGACAGAGTCGTTACGGGATCGCGTTGTGTTGCCGCTGGTGGTGGCTAGGTAACGTCTTGTGGTCACCTGTGGTTTCAGTCGAGGACTTTTAGCATGATTTCCTTGAACTCAACCACCATGTCAGGATCGTGAAGCTGTAGTTGCAACATGCCCGCGTTTAATCGCTTGTCACTGGGGAGATGTTCAGTGAACTCTGAGGCAAGTTTTCCATTGATATAGAGCATGAATCGATTGTCGCGGGCGATGATGTGGAGGTGGTTCCACTGTCCGTGGTGAATGTCTTTGGCTTCGAGTCCATTGCGGATAGGCGTGATATGAGGCTGGTCATTGGCGTCAATCACAAGTCGGTCTCCTCGGAAGCAGCGGTGCTCTCTTCTTCCCGGTGTATGGAAATCCCATGCGCCAAGAACTTGTTTCCCAATTCCAACGTGTCCCAAGTCTGCGTGATAGGATTGGAAGCCTCGTTTTTTTGATGGGTCGGGGGTGGCGCGGATACTGACGCCACTGTTTCCATTGCCGGTGAAACGATAGCGGAGTTTCAGTTCCAAATTCGAAAGCTGCTTATTGCCGGCATAGGTCAGATAGCCACGGTTCTTTCCACCCGTGCCGGTGATGACTCCGTTTGCTGCTTGCCAAGCATCGTCGGTGCCCGGCGGAGTTGCTTCCCAGCCGTTCAGGGTTTCACCATCGAAAATGGATTCGAAGCCGGGAGCCTGTGGGCACGCCACAGCCTGTGGGCACGCCACAGCCTGTGGGCTTACCACCGTCGGCGTGCTTGTGGGTGATGGTTCAATGGCATTGAGGTGATTTTGATGTACACCTGCCACGTGGCACAGGAAGTACGCGGAAAATATCTGTGCAGCTAAGCGGAACATTATGGTGGACGGCATTTTTTGGCAGCGATGTAAGGAATGCGGATGAAGTAATTTGTTGCACATTTGATGTCTGCGATCGCTGAACGCGCAACTTAATAGAAGGCGAGGATTGTCTCATTTCCAATTGGGTGCCTCGCCTCTGTGCTTGGCGGAGGAAAATGCTTTAATTCGTTGGGGTGAAGGTGTAAGTTTTACATCCTCGCGTGGTCCTTCGGTACGAATGGGGACTAGCTGAAATTAAGTTACCAGGCCGCCTCATGGATGAATTCGGATTGAGTGCGAACAGTCATTGTTTTCCTTGTCACCTCAACATGTTCTTGTAATGAAAAGAATCCCTTGGCGTTTTCGAACGCTGGTATCAGTGATACTCGTTTCCTGTTTTGGGTGGATCATACACTGCTACAACTTTTCCGCATTGCCAAATGGTGGCTTCGGGCTGGGTGGCATTCATCACTGGATGCACGGTGAAACGTCATCGGATAAGCAGACAATGAACCCAGTCATCATTGGACATCGAGGCGTCTGGATAGGGCTACGAGGTGGACGTGGCGGCGCGGGGAATACCATCAGGGCGATAAGAGAGGCAGCGGCGATCGGCGTGGATTGGATTGAGGTCGATGTGCGTAAATCTGCGGATGGAATTCTGTTTCTCTTTCATGACGAAGATGTTTGTCGCGTAACAGATGCGAAACGCGCGTTCGCTAATCGACAGGATTGGGATTTTAGTTCTTTCGAGAGTGCTGAGATAGCGAAGCTTGGAATTGATTACCCCAACGGACGCGAGGCCATTCCGCGATTGGCTGATGCAATGAAGGAGTTTGCAGGTGATCCGCAAGTGAAATTTGTGCTGGATCTTAAAGATTCGGGAATAACGCCGCGAGATTTGCGAAAAGCGGTTGGCGAACTGGATCCGGATCGATTTATCCTATTTGGAAAAAAAGACTGCTTGGACGATTTTGCTGAGGAAGAAAAGGCAAGCAAAGACAGGAGACGGTACACACTTGGGTACACGGCATTGTGGACAGAGAATAACAACAAGCTTGACTTTCTGTTTTCACATGAATTCTTGTTGCGAGAGTGCAAGGATCTTGGCGGCGAATATCTGGTTTTGCCAGCCTTGTTTTTGAATCAGGACTTAATAGATAACGCACACAAAGCGAATTGCAAGGTGCTGGCGTATGGCATTGACGAACAGTATCCCTACAAGGTGACAGACATGGGGGTCGATGGATTAATCGTTGATGATCCATCAGGTGTGAGTAGCAAGTATTGACCCAACAGTTTCCGCGTGACTGCGGTGGATAAAGTAGCAAGGTCGGAGGTCTTGTTGGCGAGTGTTGATTCCATTTCTCAGTGTGGACTGGTGCTCGTCAGTGATGCTTTGCCCGTGTTGCTTTGTTCGTTGTTAACCAATTGCACTTAGCCCCGAGGCTTTTGCGCCCACTTAGCTTAGGAGCTGTTTGGGGATGTGTGCGTGATATGTCGGTGCCTATCGGTTAGACTGCAGTGCTTGTCACTGAATTACGAAGGATTCCACATGCGTGTTTTTATCTGTTCCACTTTACTTCTCGTGTTAGCCACTTGTTGCGTGGGACATGCTCAGGGACAGCAACCACCCGTTACTGAGATCTACAAGACTTATGATGGGAACAACGATGGGATGTTGGACGCCGGTGAAGTTGCGGGTAGTCGCTACGCGAGACAGTTTCCTCGGTGGGATATTGATGGTGATAAAAAGGTTTCACCTCAGGAGGTTATCGCGTTCCGCAGGCGTTTTGGCATTGCGGCTGATGGGACCCTGCTGCGAGCACCAGCACAAAACCTGGGCGTTCAGAAATTTGTGGTGCCCGACATAGCGGATTTGAAGCGTATTGGCAAAGGAGTGCGTCTGTCGCGTGACGATGCTCGTAATTCAGCATTTGTGTTAGCGACAGAAGCCCATGCCGTTGACGGGATGCAGTACGTGATTCTGACTGATCACGTTGACAGTGCCTACTTTGAACCTTTGCAGCAACTCGCAACACACCATCAGGGAGAGATCTTGCGTGTTTCTGACTTGGCTTTGCTGTACGAGCAACCCAAGCAATTCGCAGAGTTGAAGAAGCGTCTTCAGGAAATAGCTCCCCGGTACGTTGCGATCGCGCCACGTCTCGATTCTTTTCGCGAAAATATGTTGATGGGGATGTGGGAACTCTTGTCGACTCTGGATAACGATCCCGAAATAGATGTCTTTCCCGGATTCTTAGTCGCCTCTAACGCGTCTGCGTTTTCAAAGCTCATTGAGCAGTCGTTGAAGCACGCTGCTTTGGCTCATGGCAAGCTGAAGCCGATTACGGTCAGTCAGGTGTTGAGTGATGCTGAAACTAGATCGTTGCAAAAAGCAGCGATGTTGCGACGGCATTTTCGTAAAAGTAATCTGGAGACACCCGTTGTTGCAATTTATGGCAACAAAGCGAAGACGGCACCGCGGCTCAAAGGCGAGCAGGTATGGAATTTGGAAACGCCCGGTGGCGGTGAGTTCATCGAATCTTTCTCGCCAGAACTGTTAAGCAAATTTGAAGAGTCAAATTTGATCATCATGCATGGGCATGGAATACCCGGAATGTCCTGTAGTGTTGATATACAGGGAATCCCTGCGAACCTGCACGGTAAAGTGTTGATGACGGGGTCCTGCTTTTCTGCTTCACCCAATAAGTCGGATCTTCCCGAAATGCGTGATGCTCCCGGTGGTTACACCGTACAAAAACGTGACGCTTTTGTGCTTCGTGCTATCGACCAAGGTGCCATCGTTGCCTTTGGCCACCAACGGCTTAGTTCTGGGTTCCCCCATCTTTATCCTGTGCTGGAGTGTTGGCTTGAGGGGAATACGGTAGGTGAAGGATACCAGCGATTAATGAATGGGTTGATCAAGTTAAAAGAGGTTAAGTCAGGAGAGTTTGTGATACGTGAGAAAACAAAAAAACCTCCGCAGAATTCATTGCTCTATGTTGTGATTGGAGATCCTGCATTGCAGCCATTCGCAGAATAACTACGGCGTTGCAGGTGAAAAATTGGTCCATGCTGCTACTTGTAAACTGTTTTTGATTAGCATCTTGTGGTTGCAGTCATGCACGGGAGGTAGTGCCAGTAAAGTGTTGAGTAGAACGCGGATACCGCCTGAGCTTGTTCAACCCCGAGGGCGTTATCTGAAGTGGGGGATTTTGACGCTGGCAGTGAGTGTCTGTGTGATGATTTTAACGCCGTTCGGCTATTACTTCGCAGCAGATTTTGAGTATGGATTCTTACGCGATAAACGTGAGTTCTTTTTCAGTAGCGGTTATTTTATTGCGTTTTATACGCACATTGTGGGCGCACCTGCCGCTTTTCTTAGCGGTACTCTCCAGGTCAGCAGAACATTGCGTCAGAACTGGCCGCAATTGCATCGGTGGTTGGGTCGGTTTTATTGTCTGGCCGTTCTTACTGCGGCCGCGCCTGGTGGCTTGGTGATGGGGTTTTGGGCGTATGGTGGGCTGTCGTCTCAAGTGTGTTTCTCGTTACTTGCAGGACTGACATGGATTGCCACATTCTTGGGATGGCGATTTGCGCGGATTGGACAACTCAAGAAGCATGCCAAGTGGGTGTTGCGGAGCTATCTGCTGATTGCCTCTGCTATCTGCTTGAGGCTGATTCATCCGTTGCTAAGCGAGTTACAGCTGAATCATGAGCTGACCTATCAGCTAGCCGTATGGGCAAGTTGGGTGCTGCCGTTAGCACTCTTTGAGTTGGTCAGATGGTTTAGTGATCGTGCGAAATGCAGATGTGCTGATGCAGTCGTTGTTTCCCGTTGAGACGTGGTAGCCATGGGGTGATCAGAGAAACAAGATCAGGAGCATCATTTCGCGAGCATTCGCGGTGCCTTGGGCCAGCGTAGGATGGGATTCACGCGGCTTGGAATTTATGGAGCTCTAAACACGGGGGTTACGAACTGGGAGCCCTCTTGCAGTTGGGCTCGGAGCGAATCCAGGTTGGATGAGTTGATCAAGATATTCTTGAAATGTCCCGCGGCATAATGTTCTGGGAGCTGTTGGTGTTTTGCATAAAGCGAAAAGTCACCGCACTGAAGCAGTGTTTTCTGATCGATCGCTCTTCCGCTTTGGTGGCGCTGTAAGCACTGTTGCACCAAGTCGGGGTCCAAGCTTTGCAGAAACCCGTCCAGGTCAGATTGGGGGGGGGCTGGTATTGCCGTCAACGGATGGTTTCCCTGTTCCGTTGTCTGCGACTCGGAGAGTGTGACGACGAGAAAGGCTACATACCCCGTGGTGAGTACGCAGCTCAAAAGCAAAGGTTTGCTCATTTGATGCCCCTTCGGTGGTGAAATGGTTCCTGCCCGAACCTATCGAAAGCGTAGGTCACAAATCAGGGGTTAGCGTGATCCGCAGGAGATGTTTTTTGGTATTTGCAAAAAATGGCAAACGCTTCTTCTCAAGGAATGCCGTTCCGGCCGCCTGCTGGATAGCGTTGAGAGAGTCGGTGGTATCCCAAGGAAATGGCGTTTCTGACGGTGAGGTTCATTTCACCATTTCTGTCCATTCGTTATGATTTGCGTTGGTTTCAGTGCTTCGAGGTAGTGGGTGGGGTTCCACCTGCTTGATAAGCTATCGCACTTGCTTAGTTTGTTTCTCAGACTCTCGTGTGGGATGTGAGCAAGTTGCAGAAAACGGACTCATTGAATTGATGAATGTTTGTCTTGGATCGGTGTGCTTGTTGTCTGTGGCTGATGCAGTTGGTTGTCGCTACGCAGAGGCGTGCGTGCGTGGTGTGTAAATTTTTCGGTGTTCATTCTGACGGATCATGATCCACAACCCCATCCTTCCCGGTTTCAACCCTGATCCGTCGATTTGTCGGGTGGGAGATGATTACTACATTGCGACGTCGACGTTTGAGTGGTATCCGGGGGTGCAAGTTCACCACTCCAAAGATCTGCAGAACTGGCGTTTGCTGACACATGCGCTGCACGAAGAAATTGACTTGGGTGGAGTGCCGAGTTCAGGTGGTGTTTGGGCTCCGGCCTTAAGTCATTGTGATGGCGTGTTTTACCTCTGCTATACGGTGGTGCATCAGCACGAGGCGGCCACTAAGGATACTCCCAATTTTTTGATCACATCGGAATCCATTCAGGGGCCGTGGACACCGCCAGTATTCGTAAATGCGTCTGGCTTTGATCCTTCTTTGTTTCATGATCAGGATGGGGGAAAGTACTGGTTGAATATGATCTGGGACCATCGGCCAAATCATCATCCCTTTTATGGCATCGCCTTGCAGAAATACGACGTGCTCGAGCAACGTTTGATCGGCGAACCGAAAGTGATTTTTAAGGGCAGTAGCATAGGCCTTACCGAGGGGCCGCATCTTTATCAACGCAACGGTTGGTACTATCTGCTGACTGCCGAAGGTGGAACGGAGTACGAGCACGCGGTAAGCATCGCACGCTCGCGTTCGTTGGAAGGACCGTATGAGGTTCACCCAATGAATCCGGTTTTAACATCATCGGGGTGTCCCGAGATTGACTTGCAGAAAGCGGGTCACGCTAGCCTGGTTGAGACACAAACAGGGGAGTGGTACATGCCTCATTTGTGCGGTCGCCCTTTGCCCGGCACGCGGCGATGTAACTTGGGACGCGAAACTGCAATCCAGAAAGTTGAATGGCGGGATGACGATTGGTTGTACATGGTCGGTGAAGACAACCGACCAAAATTGCACGTTGAGTCGCCACAATTGCCAACGAAGAAATGGGATGAGCTTCCATCACGAATCCCATTTGATTCCGTGCATTATGCCACACCACGGTTGCCAATAGAATCTGCAGATCGGCAGCCCGATAAACTGGTTTTGCGCGGTGCTGAGTCGTTGGAGTCCTGTTTTCAACAGGCCATGCTTGCCAGGCGTCTGACAAATCAGGTTGCAACGGCGACCACGCGGGTGCGGTTCCAGCCCGAATCATTTCAGCAGATGGCGGGTTTGGTTGCATATTATAATACTTACCTGTTTCACTACCTGTACATTTCCCTTGATGAAGTTCTCGGGCGTTGTCTTCAAATTCATAGTTGTGATGATGGCGCATCTTCGTTTCCTCTGGGGGCGGATCTGATTCCATTACCCGAGGGTGAACTCTATTTGCGGGCGGTGTTCGATGAATGCCGGCTTGCGTTTTCCTGGTCAACAGATGACGTGACTTATCACGATGTTGGTGTCGTTCTCGATGCTTCGATTCTTTCTGATGACCACGGTGACCATTGGGGTTTCACCGGTACCTTTATCGGTTTGGCCTGCCAAGACCTGACTGGTCGGCAGTTGCCCGCTGAGTTCGATTTCCTCGAAGTGCATTAAAAGCACGGAAAGAAACTGTTAGTCATGAAGTTCCATTCGCTGTTCATTGCGTTCGTCGTTTCTCTAGGTGGTTTTCTATTCGGGTTCGATATGGGCATCATCTCTGGGGTGATGGACTACGCGGGGCCCCAGTTCGTTTTAAATGAGAACCAGACGGGTTGGGTGGTGAGTTGTCCCACCTTTGCTGCCATGTTTGCGATGCTTGCAGCAGGGGCGATCAGCAATTTGTGCGGTCGAAAACCACTGCTGCTGGCGATTGCCGTACTTTATGCGGCCTCAGCGATTTGGTCCGCCTATGCCGAAACTTATGTCATGTTGTACTTGGCGCGGATGTTGGGTGGTGTCGCTTTTGGTGCAGCGTTGATCATTGCCCCGACTTACATTGCCGAAATTTCAAAGGCGTCGAATCGAGGAAAACTGGTTTCGATTCAACAGTTGAATATTGTCGTCGGATTCTTTGCGGCATTCCTGTGTAACTGGTACTTGAACCTGAGTTACAAGGCGGGAGTGGAGTGGCTCACGGAAGAGAATGTTTGGCGTTGGATGTTGGGCATCGAGATTGTTCCGGCTGTGCTCTACTTCTTCTTTTTGTTGTTTGTTCCCTCTAGCCCACGCTGGCTTTTTACTCGAGGGCGGACCGCGGAAGGGCATGTGATCCTTCAACAGTTGCACGGACAAGACGAAGGAGATGCAGAGGCAAAGGCGATCAAAGACAGCATGGAGGCACAGGCTGGGGTTGCCAGAGGTGGGTATGTCGAACTGTTTAACCCAAAATTGGGCTTTGTCTTACTGGTTGGTCTTGCGATTGGTGTTCTGCAGCAAAGCACTGGTATCAATGCTGTCTTCTTCTACGCGGTCAGTATTTTTAAGCAAACTGGAATCGGTCAAGATGCGGCGTTTGCATCTGGCTTGCTGCTCAGTACCGTCAATCTGCTGTTCACGTTCGTGGGTATCTTTCTGATCGATCGCTTAGGGCGGCGACCGTTGATGTTGATCGGCATTGCCGGCATTGCGGTTTCACTGATGCTCTGTGCATTCGCTTTCTATCAGGCAACTTACGAGTTGACTGATGAGGGGATTGCGACCTTGAAGGAATCAGGGGGTTTTAGTTCGCAGGATTTGGTAGTGTTGGCTTCGCAGACGAACCAAAAGTTCGAAAATGACGTCGACTTCAAACAGAAAATGAAGGATTCCCTGGGGAAAGAAGTTTATGATTCGAATGAGGGGGGTATCCTTGAAGTAGCGACCAAAATGAATGCCAAATTGGTGCTTGCCGGGATTCTCGGGTTCATCGCTTGCTTTGCCTTCTCATTGGGGCCAGTAATGTGGGTGATGCTCTCTGAGTTGTATCCAAATCGGATTCGCGGCCTCGCCATTGGCGTCATTGGTTTCGTGAACTCGTGTACCGCTTGGTTCGTGTCCTATATCTTCCCCTGGGAAGTCTCGAATTTAGGTAACGCAATTTCGTTTTTGATTTTTGGTTTGATTGCAGCTTTCGGATTCTTCCTGCTGTTCTTCATCTTGCCTGAAACCAAGGGACGCTCGCTCGAGGAACTCGAAGCTGAATTGGTGCTGAAGAGGTAACCGCCAAACGGATGGACCGTTTGGCATAACCCACCCAACACTCCGATTTTTTTGAACGCCGGCTCCTTGTACACAATGAGGACGTCGTTTGAATAAGCTTTAACCATGACTTATATGATGAAGACGCTGCCTCTGGTCCTTTGTTTGCTAGTTGGTATGTTCCCGGCCGTTGGCAACGCCGTCGAAGTTCAGGGCAGGTTTGCTCCCGAACCCGGCAAGGTCCTTGTTTTCGCGGGCCAAGATAATGCCTCCGTTGGTGGGACGGGTAAGTATCGCGACGGCTACGTTGACAATGTGGGGGTGCCGGGTGGTATCACCCACTACGTCTACTTTTCAGAGGGTTGGACAAACGGATTTGAACGCACCTTTACGGAGGGAGAAGTCGCCGGTCTGAATCGCGAGACTGATTGGGCATCCGGACCGATGCACCAAAAAGCTTATCTCGAGTCGGCTGTCTTGAAGCGTTGCATGATGCATGTCTCGATTGCCATGGAGGGGAATTGCGAAGATAAGGTTGCCGATGGTTCTTTTGACCATTTGATTTCCGAGTTTGTCGATTTCGTTGCAGCTTACCCTGATCGGCCTTTTCTGATTCGGATTGGCTATGAGTTTGATGGTTCTTGGAACGATTACGACCCGCAGAACTTCAAGTTGGCATTTCGACGGATTGTTGATGCGTTGCGGGACAGAAAACTCAATAATTTTGCCACGGTGTTTGCTTCCTCAAGCAGCGTGAAAGTTGGGCAGTTCGAGGAGTATGATCCTGGTTCAGAATACTACGATTGGGTTGGGTACTCGTGGTGGGGAGGTGAAAAAGATGGGCAGCCTGCGCTCGATTTTGCTCGTCGCGTTGGCAAGCCGGTTTTCATAGCCGAAGCAACTGCACGTGGGCACTATTTTGACAAAGAGAACGCAGAGACCGTCTGGAATGATTGGTTCAAGACGTTTTTCAAGCACATCGATGACAACCTTGATGTGATCCGGGCTGTTTCCTACATCAATGCTGATTGGGATTCACAGGACATGTGGGACGGCTGGGGGCAAACAAAACTGGAAAGTGCTCCGCTTTTGAAACAGCGTTGGTTGGAGCGAATGGCTGATCCGATGTTTATCAACGCCATTGATAAACCTTTTCAGCAGATCGGTTTTCCAAAGCAGTATTCTCCGCCGGTGCACAGTCGGGAATTGCCTTATCTGAATCCGGAATTGCCGGTTCAGCATCGGGTGTCCGACCTGCTTGCCAGGATGACTTTGGATGAAAAGGTTGCGCAGATCACAGGGTGGTGGGATCCTAGCGAAGAGAAGCTGCGTGAACAGGGTGCAATCTTTGGCAGTAACTTCTTTGCTGACAAATGCCCGGATGGTATCGGTGAATTAGGGCCACTGCACAACCTGACGATTGATGAGGACGCGCGTCTTTATGCCGCTGTGCAGAAATATTTTCGCAAAGACACCCGTCTGGGCATTCCTGCCATTCTTCACGATGAGGCTGCCCATGGTTTTATGCGTTTTGAAGCGAACTCGTTTCCAACGCCTATTGGGCTGTCTTGTACTTGGAACGTCGACTTGTTGAGGGATGTTTACGCACAGGCGGGGCGAGAAGCCCGGTCACGTGGCGTTTCGCATGTACTTTCGCCGATCCTCGATGTCGCTCGAGATCTGAGGTGGGGCCGTGTTGATGAAACACTTGGAGAAGATCCCTATTTGGTTGGACGCCTTGGGGCCGCGATGGTACGCGGCCTGCAAGGGTCTGCAGATGGAACCATTGCACCAAACCATGTGGCGGCAACTCTCAAACACTTCGCTGGCTACGCAGGAACTGAAGGGGGTAGAAATCGCTCGCCGTATGTCCATGGACGACGTGAGTTGTTGGATACCGAAGTTGCCCCCTTTCGACACGTGATTCAAAACGCGAAACCCGCTGCGGTCATGGCAGCGTTCAATGAAGTGGAGGGAGTACCCTGTCACGTCAATGGCTGGGTGCTGGGTGACGTGCTGCGTGGTCAACTTGGATTCCAAGGGCTTATCGTCGGCGATTATCAGGGAATCGATCTCGTTCGTAGCTATCAAAAACTTGGCAAATCAGATGCTGATGCCGGCCGCATGGCACTTGTGGCTGGGCTCCAATTGGAGCTTCCAAACAATTTTGGATTCAAGCATCTTTCAGAGCTTGTGAAAGCTGGCAGGGTAGAAGAGCGGTTGATTGATCAAGCAGTTGCGGAAGTACTTGAATTGAAATTCCGTCTGGGGTTATTTGAAGCACCCATGCGAATTGATGTGCCGCGGGCAAAGTCATTGGCGAAATCGGAAACCGCGCGTGAGTTGAGTCGCGAAGCAGCTAGGCAGTCAATTGTCCTGCTGAAGAATGAAGGAGGGGTACTGCCGTTAACCCCCGGGAAACATAAAACGATTGCAGTCATTGGTCCCAATTCAGATGTTTGTCGGCTCGGTAACTATTCAGGCCGCCCTTTGAAGACTGTTTCTCTGCTAGAGGGACTTCGGAAGCGTCTCGGCGATACTGCTAACGTGGTGCATGCAGAGGGGTGCAAAATCGCACTCAATGATACAGGTGATTCTTATGCGAACTGGCGCTACGTCAATGAAGTTGAGTTCGCGACATTGAAAGACAACCAGGGCCTGATTGCTGAAGCGGTGGAAGTTGCCAAACAGTCAGAGCTCGTCGTACTTGCATTGGGGGAAAACGTTCTGCTTGGGCGTGAGGCGTGGGGCGGGAATCACGTTGGTGATCGCACTACGATGGATCTGACAGAATCACAGCGTGTGCTCGCGGAGGCCGTGCTGGCGACTGGCAAGCCGGTTGTTCTCTTTTTGAATAACAGCAAGCCTGTAACGCTCCATGAATTGGGAGACAGAATACCCGCAATACTGACCGCTCATTATGCCGGTCAAGAAACAGGAACAGCGGCCGCTGAAATTCTGTTCGGTGATACCAATCCCTCAGGAAAGCTGACTCTCAGTTGGCCGAGAAGCGTGGGGCATCTACCAGCTCACTACAGCCAGCAGCGAAGCTCGCAGATATTTGATTACGTCGATTCACGGCGTGATGCGGTTTATCCCTTCGGGCATGGGCTTAGCTATACCACTTTCGAATATGGAGCTTTGCAGATGTCAGCTGCTGCAATTCATCCCGGAGATATCATTGAAGCAACGGTTAGGGTTGCCAATACAGGTCAGCGAGCTGGGACAGAAATTGCACAGCTTTATGTCACAGGTGAAACGTTCGCTATTGCAAGGCCAAGCTTGGAATTAAAAGGGTTCCGTCGTGTCTCGCTTGAACCAGGGCAGAGCCAGGAGGTTGTTTTTCAGATCAAAGCAGATGACTTGTCATTTCATGACGCGTCACTCAATCGAGGCTTGCCTGCAGGGAAGTACCTTGTGCGGGTCGGAGGGGCGTCTGCTGAGCTAGGTGAGCCGAGAACGCTGACGACGCGGGCAGAGCCTAGGTCGAATCCATTGATCGCCTCTGCAGTTGTGACGAGCCCGCACTCGGGCGTACCGCACTCAGGCGTACCGCACTCAGGCGTACCGCACTCAGGCGTACCGCACTCGGGCGTACCGCACTCGGGCGTACCCAGCACTGC
>Ga0315332_10000139_pt1 | contig 26706 bp, 20 predicted proteins | sample M110034915metaG_FD_203455 | JGI IMG/M metagenome (GOLD analysis project Ga0315332, IMG submission 203455) | Ammonia-oxidizing marine archaeal communities from Monterey Bay, California, United States - M1 100m 34915 | ecosystem: Environmental > Aquatic > Marine > Intertidal zone | place: USA...
TGGTGGTGATTTTGAGATACCATCTATAGAATTTACATATTACGATATAAACAAGAAAAAGTACATCACTCAAAAATCAAAAATTTTCAAAATACATGTTGAGAAAGGTGATGAAAACGGTGCATCTGTTTCTCAATTTTCTAGAAAAAATCAATCTGAAATAAATGTAATTGGTAACGACATCCGATATATTAATACTACTGAACTTAAGGTTACCGAGCGAGGCAACTTATTTTTCGGGTCTGGATTATTTTACACACTAATTGCAACGTCAATTGTTCTATTGATTGGATTCCTTTCTATACAAAAAAAATTAGCTGCATACAATTCTAACTCTGTACTTGTCAAGGGTAGAAAAGCGAATAAGGTTGCTATAAAAAGACTTTCCGTTGCACAAAAGCATCTTCAAAATAGAGACGAAAAACTTTTCTATGAAGAGATTTTCAAAGCAATTTATGGCTATTTAAGTGATAAACTAAACATCGATGTCGCACAGCTATCAAAAGACAATATCAAACAATCTTTGCTGGCCAACAAAGTAAATGCAGATATAATAACCTTGCTTCTTGAGACACTAAGTAGTTGCGAAATGGCAAGATTTGCCCCAGTAACGAACATTTCTAAACAAGAAATTTATGCAAATTCGGCAGATGTAATTAGTAAAATTGAAGAATTAGTTAAATGAGAAATTTACCCATCATATTGTTATCTTTAATGTTCTCAATATCCAGTATTGCTTCAGAACATTATTCAGGCATTCTTGCGAATGGCAATGAAGCATACAAAACAGAAAATTATAATGACGCAATTACTGCATACGAAGATGTGTTATCTGCTGACTATTATTCTGCAGCTGTTTATTATAATCTTGCCAATTCGTATTACAAAACTGGACAGATTCCTAACGCAATTTTACATTACGAAAAAGCGTTAAAAATTGACCCTAGCAATTCTGATATTCAATATAATCTTTCGATTGCAAATCGACAAATAACAGACAAACTAGAAAGTATTCCGCCATTCTTTCTTTCACTATGGTGGAAGAATGCTTCACAGGTATTATCCGTAGACTCTTGGGGTTGGTTAATTATATCATCAACCTTCTTGGGTGCCTTCTTATTTGGATTCTTTTGGCAGACAAAAACTGAGACAAGTAAAAAGTCGAGCTTTTATGGATTTATCGGTATTTTGACTCTTACAATCTTCTTCTTTTTCGCAGGACATTATCAAAAAAACATACTCGAAACTAGCACCGAAGCCATTGTATTCATCCCTTCTTTAACAGTTAAAAGTTCCCCTGTAGATAACAGCAAAAAGCTTTTTGTCGTGCACGAGGGTATTAAGGTCAAGATTCTAGAATCATTAGATGACTGGTACAAGGTTTCCATTTCTGATGGAAACACCGGGTGGATAAAAAAGACTACCGTAGAACAGATTTAATTCCAAATTAAATTCTGTGTCTAAAAATTATACGAAAGAATATTTCACAACCATAACGAAATGAGCAATCTAACGCTACCATCATAGCATATATCATCTTTATGTCTTGTTTGGTTATTTATTTTTCTTATCTTGTGAACGAATGAAAATCTATATAGATTATGGAGACAATTGCCAACAAGATAGACATTAGCCTAACCACTAATTCAAGAATAAGTGAGCTAGAAGATGGGTTAAACAAGTTTGGCAGAATCTTTTCAGACCATATGTTTGTTGCTGATTTTTCTGATGGAGAATGGAGTGATGCGCGAATAATACCCTACAACGACCTTAGTCTTAGCCCTGCTACCTCTGCTATCCACTATGGTCAATCTATATTTGAAGGCATGAAAGCCTATAAAAATGAAGAGGGCGAAACTTTACTTTTTAGACCAAAAGAGAATATTAAACGACTTAACATATCTGCAGAGAGGATGTGTATGCCCGATATACCAGAAGATTTATTTTACGATGGACTCAAACAATTATTAGATATTGATAAAGATTGGATTCCTTCAGCAAAAGACACCTCTCTTTACATACGTCCCTTCATGTTTTCAACTGATAGTTATATTGGGGTAAAACCGTCAGAAAAATATAAGTTCATGATTTTCACTACTCCTGTTGGTGGATACTATACTGAACCCATTAAAGTGAAAATAGAAACACATTACACCAGATCCGCTAATGGTGGTGTTGGTTTTGCTAAAGCTGCTGGAAACTACGCAGCATCTCTTTATCCTGCTAAATTAGCTCAGAAAGAAGGGTATCACCAATTGATATGGACAGATGCCAAAGAACATAAATACATTGAAGAATCTGGTACGATGAACATTATTTTCGTTATTGGAGATAAATTAATTACTCCATCAACCTCGGATTCAATTCTGGATGGAATTACGAGAGACAGTGTGTTAATCCTTGCCAGAGATTGGGGGTATAATGTTGAGGAACGGAAAGTTAGCGTTGATGAAATTGTTGAAGCTGCAACCGCAGGAAAACTAAAAGAAGCATTTGGAACAGGTACCGCAGCAACTATTGCTCAAATAACACTCATTAACCATAAGGGTTGCGACTACGAATTACCTTCAATTGAGTCTAGAGAGTTCTCTAACCGTGTCAGCTTATACTTACAAGAAATTAAGAGGGGTAAAATGCAAGACTCACATGGCTGGATTGTTAAATTAAAGTAACCTATAATATACCACGATAGATTAAATAGACGTGCGTATCTAAATTAATTTCTTAGAACAAAAGCTTCTTTCTAATTTATATTTAATTCGATTCATTAAAAGCATCAACTACTTTTGCCCAGCAGTCTTCTGTATCTTCTTCAAAACAACTGTTATCCAAATAATCAAGGAAATCATTTCTGTCAACTTCTTCAGCACCTAAACTTATTAAATGTGGTGTAGTAGTTTGACAATCGACTAGCTCCACCCCTGCTTTATTTAATGCTTGCACTAATGCAATAAATCCATATTTTGAAGTATTCGACTCTTTGGCAAACATCGATTCTCCGAAAAAACAATTCCCAATAAATAACCCATACAACCCTCCTACCATTTCAGTATCATTCCAAACTTCAACAGAATGTGCATATCCTAATTTATATAATTTGAAATAAGCTTTTTGCATAGCTGTATTTATCCAAGTTCCCGTCTGATCATGACGAGTAATTTCTTTACAGGCGTAAATTACTTGTTGAAAATTTTGATCTAATGTTACCCGAAATGAATTTCGATTAAACAATGTGCGCATCGATTTCGAAACTCTAAGTTTATCTGTATACAAAACGCACCTAGGATTTGGCGACCACCAAATAATAGGATCTCCTTCATTATACCAAGGGAAAATACCATTTTGGTAAGCTAGAATTATTCGTTCAGGGCTTAAATCTCCTCCAACTGCTAGTATTCCGTCTTCAACTGTGTTTTCGGGATGAGGAAAGACTAAATCTTCTGTTAATTGGTAAATGGGCATTACTGCGCCTCTTCTATACGGTCAAGAATATCGTCTGTCGGAATAATCTGGCCACACGTTACCAAAGCACTAATAGTAACACCTAAAATGCCATGCATATTTATATTTTGACCGGTCAATAATAAGTTAGAAACCTTAGTTCTGGGCGTAATAAACGTCTTTGTAGGGTCTTTGTAATCTTTTGAAATGCCATACAAAGAGCCATCCTCGGTGCCTATATAATCCCTATAGCTTAACGGTGTAGATGTATAGATTGAAACAATATTATCTTTTAATTCAGGATATCTAGCTGAGGCTACTTCCAAAAGTTTTTTAGCGCACTTCTCTTTAAATTTGTGGTAGCCTTCAGAACGATTGTTGACGTTGTGCGGTATTGTATGAAAAGTATCTTGCCATTCTTTTACGTCATCATAATTCATATAAGCCAACAGTGTTAAGCAATCTGCATATTCTGGCGATTTAGAACTTGGTGGACAAAATATAGCGTAACCAGTGGGCCAAGTATCCATGGTTGTAACAGCACCCTCCCAAGCTTCTTCATTTACATGATGATAATGGTTATAGTTTCTATATGGTACTTTACCTTCTTCGAGTACTACATTTACGATGAACGCTGATACGGTTGTTTTTAAGTTTTTTATTCTATTAGAGTACGCTTTGCGAATTTTACTATTTTCCACCATTTCGATAGTTTTATTTATATCTGCATTTGAGATAAAAATATCCGCTTTATACTGTTCCCCTTCTGCTGTTTCAACATATTCTGCTTTACCAGAATCGTTACAAACAATTCGTTTTACATCTTTGTATTTGAGAACTTGGCCACCATACTTTTTTATGGTTTTAACCAACAATCGTTCAATTTGGGAACCTCCATCCACAAACTTGTAGGCTCCTTCAATATAAGAATTAAGAATTAATGCATGCACATATAACGGCGTTTCATCTGGTAATCCACCGTACAAAGAGTTAGTACCAGCTAGTACACTTCTCAACTTTATGTCTTCCGTACAAGATGCAATAAATGCCTGAACATCAATCTCTAACGAATCGGATATTATTGTATTCGTCTTATCTTTTCTCAGCTGATATAATGGAAACTCCTTGCAAACGTCTTGCAATTTGTCCACGTACATTCTCAGCCCCTTTTCTTCTTTTGGGAAAAACTTTAGTAATTGTGTTACAAAGTTGTCATAACCTTGAGCGTGTGGGTATAAGTTTGGATCATCCGCAAAGCTGACATAGTCATAAGCGTCTTCATCACATTTCATAAGTTTGAGGGCGTCCATTATCTCAAAATACTTAAAACACTTGTAGAGGTTTTGCCCTTTACTAAGCCCACCTACATAATGCACTCCCGTATCGAAAACTACCTTATCTCGAACAAATATTTGGAGATTTCCACCAAACTGACGATTTTTTTCAAGCACTGTAACTTTATAACCAGCTTTAGCTAAAATAATAGCACACGCCATACCGCCCATACCGCTGCCAATTATCACCACATTCTTAGTGCTACTAAATGCTTCTACCTGATTAGCCAAAGTTCTTCGGTCTTTTTATTAAATAAATAACATTCGAAGTTCGTTTGGTTTGGTCAACAATTTCTACTTCCATGTTGTTTTGCTTCGATACCTCAATAATAAAATCTCTAGAGACAAATTCCAAATCATGTTCCGTTTTATTGTATTTCAGAATTTTAGTGGAGAAAAATTCAGTGCGTTTTGTGCCCTTCGTACGTTTTTGTAAACTTGAATCTGCATCTCTAACGATAACGATTCCTCCGTCATTTAATTTCCCGAAAACACGATTCAAAACTATCCCTTGTTTTTCTTTTGGTAGATAATGAAGAATATCTAGCAAAACAAAAGTATCTGCGCGGGGTAAATCAATTGTTGTGGCATCACCAGCAAGAAATTCTACATTAGGTCCTCTAGCGGCACAATTATGCGCAATTTCTATTTTCTCTTCATCATAATCAATTCCTAGAATTTCTCTATCTTCTGATAGGTATTGGAGCATAAATGGAAAATAACCAATACCGCAACCAATATCTACTATTGTTCCTTTTTTAGGAATGATTGAATCAAAATATTCATAATTACCCTCCAATGCTAATTTGATTTTTACATACCAAGGAAACGCTGGATGTTTGTATATATAGTTCTTGACTATTTCACGGGCGAAATATGATGGCACTTCCACCTCTTTCCTCAGCTTGTCAAATTCATCACGGCAATATTGACCTATTTCCTTGGCCTTTCTCCTTCCTGTTTGACCATAGGAGGTGTCGCCAAAAGGAATTCTAGGCAATATTTTAACCGTCATTTTACCTCCTTTAACGAAGTTATCTCCCTTTTTCATTACGTGACCAACTCCGTGCAACAAAATAGGAACGATATCCAATTTTAGTTCTTGAGCCAACAAAAATGCACCTTTATGATATCTCTGTATTTTGCAATCCGCCTGGCGAGTTCCTTCAGGAAAAACTAAAACTGAGTAACCGTCTGCAACTTTACTTTTCAATCGATTCAAGCCTTCATCGAACCCTCCAGATACAGGGTAAAAATCAGCCATACGAACGATTGCACCGTAATACGGATTACTGTAAACCCAATCGTTTACCAAAATAATGAGTTTTGGATGCATCATTAAGATTAACGGAATATCAATATGAGATTGATGATTTGCAATAATGATACAAGGTTTTGAAAAGTCTTCGTTCGATTCATTAATAACAACCTTTTTCACGTTTAATGGGATTTTAATCACCAGTTTCGCAAAAAACATAATGATGTAATGGTAGAATAACTTTCTTCTTTTATTCTTCTGCACAGGTGGAATCAAGAAAATGACCCCCATTAAAGTCATAATAAACGCACCACCAATAAACACAATAAATATAGCAACAGAACCAATTAAGTTTGGCAGAAGCATAGGTGTATTCCCTTTTTCTCTGCGGCTACTTATCATGAATCTGAACAATAAGGGTTGTACAGTAAACGAAACAAAAACAACGGATATAATTCCAATAATTGATAAAGTTGCGATAGATTTTAACGCAGGATGTTCAGCTAATATCAACACTCCTATTCCTACTATAGTTGTGAACGCAGAAAGTAAAATTGACGTTTTATATGAACCAAGGTGTTTTGCTCCGGTTTTATATTCTTGTGTTAACCCTCTAGTAATGAATATACTATAATCAATACCTAAGCCAAATATAAAGGTCGAGATAATAATATTAAAAATGTTGAATTTTATATCTAGCGCGCCCATTAAACCTAACGTCCAAAACCAACTTAACGCCATCGGAATGAATGTGATAAGGGCCAATTCTATCCGACCATAAGCTATTAGAAGAATTAAAAAAACAATGACTAAGGATACCTTAACCAACTTGGAAAAGTCCTCTGCCAGTATCGAAATAAACTTCTCGGTAATGTATTGTTTGTCTACTACCGTAACATCTTCAATATTTTCTAAAGCTGCGTACACTCTGCCAACATCTTTTCTTTCTACTTTTAATCGAGTTGTTACTGAAGAGATGCCCTCATCTTCTGAAATATATTCTGTCAAAAAATTGTCTCTCAAATCTGAAAACGCAGACAAATTAACTACCTGAAAGTCCTTTTCTAGAAGCATATAGAATTGTTTAAACGCTTTTTCTTTAAACTTATACTTAGCCCCTTCCGTCAACAATGTAGACCTAACCAACTCCTTCTTTTCTGCAGTCCAATAACTATTCCAAATGTCAATTTTCACACGTTGAAGGGAGTCTGAAAGCATCAAATTACTCACCGCTGCATAATTTTTAACTAGACCTTGTTTTTGCAGCTCACGAATACCTTGAACCGATTTCTCATTTTTTTGCAAAGCCTCATCTAAAGTGGCTGCAGATGAAACGACAAACACCGATTTCAGAGTATAGCTATTGATATTATTCAGGTTTTTCTCTGCAAGAGCCAACTCATCCGACATGTAATTCATCTTCATCATGTCGCTTTCGAAACCCACATTTTTATAACAGAAGAAACATCCAATGGTTATTACACCAACAAAAGCAAGCAATACCATGTTCTTCTCAAATGGCAGAGCAGCAAACCGTTCCAAGAAATTTCCAGATACCTCCTCTCCTATCGTTGGTGATATCTTTTTCTTAAACTTTAGTAAATGCGGTAAAATAATGATGCAAAACATAGCCGCAACAAACACACTAACTGCGGCAAATAAGCCTAGTTCATTTAGCGCTTCGGCACGAACCATGTATAAACATAAAAATGCTGAAGCAGTTGTTAAGCAGCTCATTAGAATCGGTGTAGAGATATCTTTTAAGACCTTTCTTGGATCAGATACAGTTTTAAAATGAGTGATTGTATGCAATGCAAAATCTATCGTTATACCTAATAAAACGGAACCAACTGCAAGTGCAATGGTAGAGACATTCGACTTCACAATATATAAAGCTGCCAAACCAAAAGTTCCCCCGAAAAACACTGGCATCAGAATAAATGCGAAAATGGTAGGCTTGCGATAAAATAAACTAATAAAAAACAATAGTATCAACGTTGCGATAGCTACGGTAAGTTTAATGTCTGCTTCTATCCTCCTAGCGTTACCAACCGCAACTGCCATCGCACCAAAATATTCTCCAGCTATTTTGTGGTCAAACGCAATTGAAGTTTCTATAATTATATTATCGATCCCTTCAAGTAGCATCGAGTTTTTAGAAGTTTCATTATTCGGATTAGCAGAGGTCATAAAAAACAAAATGTGTTTATCGTCTTTAGTAATCACGTAGCCGTCTCTCAACTTGTAATTATCATCAAGTCGAAGTTCTTCCATTTTTTTCATTGCAAGGCCGGCAACTCCTACAGGATCTTTTATAATAAATTTCTTTAAAATCATACTAACTGGAGAGACTAACGTCTTATAATTATTCTCCATCGTTTTTGCCAAGGATTTTGGAGTTGTCATTGTATTCAAAGACGCGTAATCAGACTCTGTCAGGAAAAATGGAAGGTTATCATAAAATGTTCCGTATACCTTCTGAATGATATTATCATCAAAGCGATAAGTAATCGTGTCTATGTATTCTGGGTAATACTTAGCATTCAAACTATCGACTAGCTGATTTACATATTCTATCAACAAGTCAGGATCAGTTGTTGTACTATCACTTAATGATGCTGTAAACACCATTTTATCCATGAATTTTGCACTCTTTAGAATCTTGTTAAGTTCAGATACCTTGTCGTCTGTCGGCATCATTCGCTCTATGTCTTCTTCGAGAGTTAGTCGAGAAACAAGCACACCTGCACCTAATAATAAAACAACGGTTAATGAAAGATAGAGTAACCTATTTGAAGCAATTAGATTATATATTCCTACAAAGAAATTACCCATTAACAGCTGCTTTTTTCTCCCTTCTAAACAGGGAGAGTAACAAAAAAGTAATGGCACTAGAAGTCAAGCCCAAAGAGACAGCTAGCACTATCGATCCAACTAAATATTCTAGTAAAAACCCTGAAAAAGCATCATATCCATTTTCGTTAAAATTTGTTGCCAAATTATGCGCTCCGCTTAGCGTTTCAGAAAAACTAACAAAGGTTCCGAAACAAATTTCACCGGTCATTTTACTAAAAATAAGAACAAAAGGAATTAAGGGAGGCACACTAATTTGAGCCGTAAGACCGACAATAACCTTATTCCATTTCATCGCTATGGCTCCCGCAATAGCCAATGCAAATTGGAATCCCCATAACGGAATAATCCCCATGAAAAAGCCAAACCCCACTGAAAAAGCCTTTACCGCGTTAGTCTCATTTGATGCGATAATTTCCTCCTGATAAATACGTTTCAGGTTTTTAGCGTTCAGCCCACGAATCAATCGAATTGGATGATGAATCAATAACGCCAAAAAGACTAAGTAGGTGTTCAAGAATGAGAATCGATAAAAATCCCACTTCCTAAAATGCGTTACTCGTTCATCTCCTTCTTGGTAGATTACATCAACAGGAATAGATGTAACATTCATCCTTCGCCAGGCCGCTTTTACGATATTCTCTACTTCAAACTCGTACCGCCCAGTAATAAAACTCGTTTCATTCATCCATTTCACTGGGTATAAGCGATAGCCTGACTGAGTATCGGGAAGTTTAATACCTGTCTCTGCCCAGTACCAGAAGTTAGAAAATTTATGTCCAAATTGACTGCCTTCAGGGATATGATCTTGGTTCATATTTCTAGCTCCTATAATTATTGAATTAGGTTGTTCTTCAATTTTATCCAAAAATTTTGGTAAATCCTTTGCTAGGTGTTGTCCGTCAGAGTCAATTGTAATTGCATAATCATAACCTAATTCTCCAGCTTTTTTAAATCCTGCCTTCATCGCATTCCCTTTTCCTCGATTAGAGACGTAAGAAACGACCTGAATATCGTTAATCGAATTTAATATATCATCAGTCGAATCTGTAGAGCCATCATTAACAACCAAAACATTAGAAGTATATTCTTGACAGCTCTCAACAACTTTTTTGAGTGTTTTTTCGTTGTTGTATGTAGGAATAAGCACACAGCATTTCAACTTAATAAACTTATCGCTATGTAATTCCTTTTGGGTCATTAAGAAATGGCTACAATTAACTATAAAATATTGGGTTTACAGACATATTAACCCCAAGTCGTATATTTGCTGCAAAAGTAGAAAAAATGAGTTTTGTTCGATGTTTTCTTTTATCCGTAATTATCTCCCTTTCGTTTAGTGTTATTGCGCAAGAATCGGAGAAAAAAAAGAAAGAAGAAAAGCCTAAATTAACCAAAGAAGAGAAGAAAAAAAAGAGGCTTAAAAACATTCACTTTATCAATAAGAATTTCATGGTACGACCAGCGTACTCATTACAATCGAACAACCTGCAAATAAGAGATAAAGCTGGTGCTGGAACACCCTTAAATTACCGACCGAATGTTTGGGGCAGTGCCGGTGGCCAAATAAAGCTTGGTGGTGTTGTTTTGACTTATATGTATCGATTACCTGCAAGTGAAGAGAGGACAACAAACCTTGGTGAAACAAATTATCAAAATATTGGTATCAACATTCAAACAAGATATATAGGATTGAATTTCGATTATATTAATTACAAAGGTTTTTATCTTGCTAACGCTGATGACACACCTATCTTGCCAATAACAGACGGAGCTAGGACACAGTTACCTGATTTAAATTATTATTCTATAGGTTTTCACACAACAGTCGCATTCAAAAAAGACTTTTCTATTAACGCTGGGTTTTCACAAACAGAGCGAATGAAAAAAAGTGCTGGTTCTTTTATGCTTAGAGTCGGAGACCGCTATACCCAAATTAAATACGAAAGTGCAATTATCCCCGAATCCCACTATCTTTTGCATAGAAAATTATGCGAACCAGGTTTTAATAAAATAACATACAATACCACATATATAGCTCTAGGGGCTGGCTACTCATGGGTAAAGGGGTATTTCAGCTTTACACCAATCGTTTTGTTTGGTGCAGGCATTCAGCTTTTAGGTTACGAGGAACATACACGTTCAAATCCAAGATTTGTGAATAACGCTCATTTGAAACTCCCTTTTTACTTTGCCTACAAAAATGCCATCAGCTATAACCATGATAATTTCTTTATGCGTGTTGTGTGGTCTGCTGAAATGGACAGAACACAGATAAAACCCAAAGGAGTTTATAAAATTAATACTCCTGAAGAAATTTCTTATTCATACTCTGACAATTCTACATTAAGCATGTTTTATCTAAATAGCGAAGTTAGTATAGGCTTTCGTTTCGGAGAAAAGAAAACTAAGGCTGAGAAAAAAGCAAAGAAGGCTAGTAAGAAGTAACTACCCCCTCCTCCATTTTTCAATAATATCTTTTGCTTCTTCAGCTTCTCCCCAACCTTGAAAAATCATTTTATCGGAACTATAATTTAGCAACCACGTTTTTATTATTTCGAAAACTGCAGAATCCATTTGAGCAACAGAATTTCCTTTTACAATTTGTAGTGACTCATCAACTGGAATAGCAATTAATTTGTCATCCTGCTCGCCTGCATCAAGTAATTTACAAACTCCTACTATTTTGCATTCAACAACTGTAGCTGTCTCAATGGTGGACGCGATAACCAATACATCAAGCGCATCACCGTCACCACCTCTTTCTTTTTCCATTAATGTTGATGGAATAAAACCATAATTGGCAGGGTAAGGCATAAACTGAACAATTCTATCCTCATCATCAAGCTGTTTGCAGGGAAAAGAATTAGAAGCGTAATCGTATTCTATTTTATGATTTGTTCCTGCCGGAATTTCAATTATACAATTTACATTACCTTCTTTGGAAAAAACAGGTACTTTGCTATAATTGAAATCATTTCCATCTTCTAGACATGAAGTAATTGAAGTTGCAAAAATTAAGGCTACTAATTTAATGCCCGTGCTCACGCCCTTTAATTTTCCCATTTCGATATTCATCATCTTCCTTTTTAAGTTCGTTCATAAGTTCATCTGAAACATCTTCTCCTAAATGCTCCAAATCTGGCTGACCAGCATTAACCCACGCAGTGTACCACATACACCCTATAGTACTAATGGCGCGTTTCATTCTTCTTTCAACCATGCCATCCATCATCACATGAAATTCGGCAGAATATTCTCTAGAATATTGCTTCATAGTGGTTGTGCCTCGTGTTTCATAATTGTATTTCTGATCCTTAGGAAACTTTTCGTTCAGCTCTCTCTCAAAGTCTAATACAGAATCTAAAGCAGCATGACTTTGCTCTATAGTGGTCCAGAAATAATCTCGTGGGTCATCAATATATTTTGCTTTCCCAACCCAAAAATCGTAGTCTTCTGAAAACAACTCAGGCAATCGAGATTCCCAGAAACCATGAATTCCTTTTTGATTCGTCATCTGCCCATTATAGTTTTCAGTAGTATGTAACGGCACATGAGAATCACCAATATAGTGACCAAAATCTGCTGAATATTTAAGAATTCTATCCAAATCTTGATCCTTGAACGCTCTAGTTAAACGCCCCAACATTACTTCCAAATGCCAAGGTACAATACCATATTCTTGAATGGTATCTTCTGTATATTTAGCAATTGCATCTTCCCATTTTCGAGGCATTACTCCAAATGGATCTTCTTCACTATAATGATCAATGTCTATAAAATGACGAGGCGCTTCTCCATCAACAGCATATCTCCTCTTATCTGGGTCAACAGCATGTTCAGTTATAAATTCAATGTGTTTTTTGTAAAACACGATCATATCTGGTGGAAGAGTAAATACAGAAAGTCTATTTATCCTCTTATGAGCATAAAACCCCCAAGAATACGTAGTTGAATATCCGATAAAAAAAAGCGCTGCGGCAACGGTTAATACAATTAATACCTTTTTCATTCTGATGCTAAAGATAGAATTTCTTTTCTATCAATTTATGGAATTTCAACGATGGCAACATCATACTATCAAATCCATTGTTAAACTAAAACTCATTGTTATGAAATCCATCATGTTATATTCGGCATTAATTCTAGGAACATTATTTAACACAATCCCACTTATTACACTCTCAACAAACACGGGCAATTTAAAAGGAAAAGTTATTGATAAAGACACAGGAGAGCCGATGCCTTTTGTTCAAGTATCTTTAACTGACTCGCTAGGAACAGAAATTGGCACAACTAGTGACTTTGACGGTAAATACACTATAAAACAAGTTAATACAGGTACCTACACATTAAAGGCAAAATTCGTTGGTTATGAGTCAGCCGAACTAAATAATGTAACTATCAGTAAAAACCAATCAACCAACTTGTTAGTCAGTTTAAAATCAGCCACCATTGAAATGGCGGAAATTTCTGTAATAGAATATTCTCAACCATTAATCTCAAAAGACAATTACGCGTCTGGAAATATTGAAAAAGTTACTGAAGAAAGAATACTGTCAGCTGAAGGTTTTTCAAAACGATCTACAAAAGAATCTCTAAATTATGCGAATTCTTTAATTACAGCATCTGCACCGGCTTACGGTTGGGATGACAACTCAATGGCAAACGAATCATACAGCGAGATTTGCGAGAATGAATTTAAATATTCGATGAAAGACCCATTATCAACATTTTCGATTGATGTTGATGCTGCCTCTTATTCAAACGTAAGACGAATGATAAACCAAGGGTATGCTCCTCAAAAAGATGCAGTTCGTGTGGAAGAAATGATTAATTATTTCTCTTATGATTATCCAAGTCCAAAAGGAAATAATCCATTTTCGATATCTACCGAAGTTTCTGATTGCCCATGGAATGAGCAACATAAACTTGTTCACATCGGTTTGCAAGGCAAAAAGATTAAAACCGACAATCTTCCTCCAAGCAATTTAGTATTTCTTATCGATGTATCGGGAAGCATGGGTAGCTATAATAAATTACCATTACTCAAAAAGAGTTTTGCATTATTGGTTGACCAATTACGTCCTGAAGACAGAGTGGCTATTGTTGTTTATGCTGGTGCCGCTGGATGTGTATTAGAATCAACTTCAGGAAAAGAAAAAGGCAAAATATTAAGTGCTCTTGAAAAACTTCAATCTGGTGGTTCGACAGCAGGTGGAGCAGGAATAAATCTTGCTTACAAAATCGCCTTAGACAACTTTTCCAAAAATGGTAACAATAGAGTTATTCTAGCTACAGATGGCGACTTTAATGTTGGTGCATCTAGCGATAACGACATGGAGAAACTAATTGAAGAAAAACGTAAATCTGGTGTCTTTTTAACCGTCCTTGGTTTTGGAATGGGTAACTATAAAGACTCAAAAATGGAAACCATTGCAGATAAAGGAAACGGAAACTACGCATACATCGATAATATAATGGAAGCAAAAAAAGTATTCGTGAATGAGCTTGGTGCAACAATGTTTACCATTGCTAAAGATGTTAAAATTCAAGTGGAATTTAACCCTGCCAAGGTGTCTTACTACAAATTAATCGGTTATGAAAATAGAATTCTAGCTGCTGAAGATTTTAATGACGACACTAAAGATGCTGGAGAATTGGGAGCAGGACACACGGTCACAGCTCTTTATGAAATTGTACCAGTTGGTATTAAATCTAATATCGTACCAAGCATTGACCCTTTGAAGTATCAAAAAATTGAAGATTCCCACACTGTTACTGGTAGCGATGAACTATTAACCGTGAAATTTCGATACAAAGACCCAAAAGGAACTGAAAGCAAATTAATTATTCAGGAACTATATGACAAATCAGTAAAACTGGATGATGCAAGCAACAACTTTAAGTACTCAGCCGCTGTAGCAGAGTTTGGTTTATTACTAAGAGATTCAAAATACAAATCGTCAAGTAACTACGCGCATGTTGTTAAGCTAGCTAAATCCGCAAAGGGTATAGATGAGTACGGCTACCGAACGGAGTTTATACGTTTAGTCGAAACGATGGTGCTGTTAGCCGACCAATAGACAAATTTGTTACTTTAACAAACCGAGCTCGAGCAATTGAGTTCGGTTTTTTTATGTCTGCATACATCATTCACCAATAATTTTCGCTACATCTGCTCAACGTAAAAAGCGACTATCGCACATAGAATTTTCTCCTACTTCCATAACAAATTTTATATCGGCTTTGAATTAGATCATAAACACTAAATTTGCAACATATGAAAAAATCAATTATCACTTCATTATACTTTGAATTTTTGATTTCCTACACACTGATCCCATTTTTTATTTTAACAGCACTTTCCGAAAAAAATATCCCGCCAGCATCGATAATCGTCATTTTGATGCTCAGTTTTGCCTTTTGTCTAAACTATCAAAATCGAAATACATTACGGAAAATAAAATATAAAAAGTGCTCAAGAAACAATTAGAAGAGCTTCATTTGAAAGAAACGTATCTAGAAGTGATAAATTCTTTCGCAATCATCTTAGTTAATGCTCAATCAATTGATGACATTGTTTGGGGAGTTGCTAAAAATGCGATTGCAGCTTTAAATTACCTAGACTGTATTATTTACTTATATGATGAAAACGAAGACATGCTTATTCAGCGTGCAGCACACGGACCAAAGAATATCAAAGACCAATCAGTACTTGCACCCATTAAAATTGCACCAGGAAAAGGCATCGTTGGGGAAGTTTTTTTAAATGGTATTGGTGAAAATATTGCTGACACTAGTAAAGATAAGAGGTACATAACTGACGACCAAAAAAGGCTTTCAGAAATCACCATACCAATAATCTCTAATGGAGTTGTACTAGGTGTTATTGATTCTGAACACCCTGATAGCGACTTTTTCAACGAACAGGATTTTAAAATGCTCACTACGGTCGCTGCCATGGTATCTGTAAAATTAGAGCAAGCCAGAGCCAATGAAGACTTACAGAAATACCAGCAAAATTTAGAACGTATAGTTAGTGAACAAACTGCTAAACTTGAACAAGCCAATAAAGAGCTTAGAGCCCAAAATAGTGAGCTAAAAAAACAACAACTGAATTAAATAATTCGTTGTTAAAAGAACAGCATTTAACAAAAATAAAGTCGCATTTTGTTTCTGTTACTTCCCATCAATTCAGAACCCCACTAGCCATCATTCAATCTAGCTCCGACCTATTAAATTTTATAGTTGAGAAAAGTGACCCCAGTATAATAGAGCGTTTGAAACGTTACACTGGTCATATTTCAAGAGAAATTATTCGAATGACGGAATTGATGGATGATGTGCTCATATTAGGCAAAGTTTCAGCTGGTAAAATGACAGTACTCAAAAGCAAACAGAACATCAACAATCTCATCACAGAAATAGCCCTACAATTCAAGGAAATAGAATCAGACGGCCGTTCTATCGAAATAGTAACAATTGGAACTCCAAAAGAGCTTCAAATTGACATCAAATTGATGCGTCATGCTTTAACCAACTTAATTTCCAATGCTTTTAAATATTCTACATCAAAAAATCCATTGGTTACTATAACGTATGATTCAAATACCGTTGCTATTGCAATTAGGGATTATGGAATAGGCATTCCTGAAGAAGAATTAGACAATTTATTCCAGCCCTTTCATCGAGCTAAAAATGCAGCTGATGTTCCGGGTTCCGGCTTAGGGCTAGCAATTGCGAAAGATTACATCGAATTAATGGATGGCAGCATAACCGTACAAAGTAAATTAAATGAAGGGTCTTGTTTTAATATTAGTATTCCCTTGTCCTGATATTCATTCGTTGATTACTTTTTGAACTTCAAAACGGGTGACCGCCCTTTTCGGTATTGCTTTACCCCTACCGGGTTTCCTTTTCGTAGTGCCTTCTGTTCTTCTTCTGACAAATTCACCACTTTTTTACAGTCTTCAGAACAAGTAGCTTCCATTTTCTCAGCACATGTTTCGCACTGTATAAACAGCAAATGACATCCTTTATGAGCACAGTTGGTGTGCTTATCACTTGGTTCTCCACACTGGTGGCACTTTGAAATTACATCATCAGAAATACGTTCTGCCCTACGCTCATCAAAAACAAAATTCTTGCCTTTAAATTTATTTTCAAGACCAGCTTCGTTCACTTGTCTAGTATATTCAATAATTCCACCTTCTAACTGGAATACATTCTCGAATCCTTTATGTCTAAAATAAGCGCTTGCTTTCTCGCACCTTATGCCTCCAGTGCAATACATCAATAAATTTTTATTCTCCTTATGTTCAGAAAGGTCCTTTTCAATTATAGGTAACGACTCTCGAAATGTATCTACATCGGGCGTAATTGCCTTATCAAAATGCCCAATTTCACTTTCGTAATGATTACGCATATCTACCACAATGGTATCGTCCCTTTCAAGCATCTCATTAAACTCTTTAGCGTTAACGTGCTTCCCTTTCTGAGTCACGTCAAATGAAGCATCGTTCAAGCCATCTGCAACAATCTTGTCACGCACCTTAACTTTTAGCTTCAAAAATGAATTATTATCTTGTTCTCTAGCAATGTTTAAACGTATATCTTTTAAAAAATCAATGGTATCCATTTGAATACGGAACTCTTCCAATCTATCGGCTGGCAGAGATATCTGTCCGTTAATTCCCTCTGAAGCAACATAAGTTCTTCCGCAAACATCTAGCTTGTCCCATTCTTGGAATAACATATCACGAAATAATTGAGGGTTCCCTATTTTGGCGTACCGATAAAACGATAACGTAACTCGATCTTTACCTGCTTTTTTTATTAAAGCCTTACGTTCTTCAGCACTCAGTTTATTGTACAGTTGCATGCTATATCAATTTTTGAGTTTGATTAATTATTGCAAAATTACAACATTACTGCAAATTGATAATTGCACACTGATAAAAATCAGTTTAGTAAATTAATTTCCTAAACACGCCTGAATTTTGGCTTTACGCTCATCTCGTGCTTCTGGAGATGCAGAATTATCAGCCATTATATTTTTGCATTCCCCTGCCGAAAGTTCATCCATTTCGGTCATAATCTTATCCATTTCAGCATCATCTTCGGTTTCCATTAACTGGTCGTCAAGTGCTTTTTGTTTTTTTATGCAATCGCAAAATGTGACTTTAGACAGTACTTTTAATTCAGCTTTTTCAGTTTTCTCTTCTAGTTCATCATCTGTTAATACTTTTTCTGGCAATTCGTCATCACCAACTTTAGCCGAATCTGCCATCGTTTTTTCTTGTTCCATAGCTTCGGCCTGGTTAAGCTTTATTTTTATATCCCTATCAATTTCTTCTGCTGTTCTAACTTCCGATTTTTCTGGCATTTCTGAACATCCACCTACCAAAAAAATAACTACTGCAATCAACCCCCAATTTCTCATTATAAATTCATTTTGTTTGCTCAAATTTAATTGAATCTTTGAAAAAAATAAAAAATGTGGGAAGAAACTAATAATCAATTATCTAAAAGCTTTGAGTTCAAAGATTTTTCAGAAGCTTGGGCATTTATGAATAGTGTTGCACTAATTGCCAAAAGGGAAAAACATCATCCAAACTGGTGTAATATCTATAACAAAGTGGACATTCGGTTAACCACACATGACGCTGGAAATATAGTAACACAAAAAGATAAAGACCTTGCTAATGAAATAGACAAGCTTTTGCTAGTCTAGTTCTTATAAAATGGAGGACGAACCACCTTTGCTTTTAGATGCTTATTTCTGACAGAAATGTATATTTCAGTATCTGCTTTAGAAAATTCTTTGTTAACATACCCCATACCTATCGCTTTTTTAAGCGAAGGAGCCATTGTTCCTGATGTCACATCTCCAATTTTATTTCCATCAGCATCAACAATTTGATAATCTTGCCGAGGAATACCTTTATCTATAAGCTCAAATCCAACTAGCTTTTTTGAAACGCCAGCTTCTTTTTGTTTCTGAAGATTAGGTGCGTTCGTAAATTCTTTGGTAAATTTTGTTATCCATCCTAAACCAGCTTCTAATGGAGAAGTTGTATCGTTAATATCGTTCCCGTATAAGCAAAAACCCATCTCTAAACGCAGTGTATCTCTTGCTGCCAAACCGATTGGCTTAATATCGTTCTCAGCACCAGCAGCAAAAATTGCATCCCAAATTTTGTTGGCATTCTCATTTTCGAAGTACACTTCAAAACCACCAGCCCCGGTGTAACCCGTTGCTGAAACTAAAACATTATCTATTCCACAAAAAGTTCCTTTTTCAAAAGTATAGTACTTCATACCTTCTAAATCCATATCTGTCAACCCTTTAAGAACTTCAACCGCTTTTGGTCCTTGAACAGCAAGTAGTGATGTTTGGTCAGAAATATTGTGCATTTCTACTTCTTTGGTATTAAATTTTTGAACCCAAGCCCAATCTTTATCAATATTCGAAGCGTTAACAACCAACATATATGTCGCATCATTAATTCTATAAACCAAAAGATCGTCTACAATTCCTCCAGATTCGTTCGGGAAACAAGAATACTGAACGCCTCCATCAACTAATTTAGATGCATCATTAGACGTAATCCGTTGGATAAGGTCAAGCGCATTTTCACCTTTAAGAATAAATTCGCCCATATGAGAAACGTCAAAAACACCTACTCCACTTCGCACAGCAGTATGCTCATCATTAATCCCGGTATACTGCACTGGCATGTTGTATCCCGCGAAAGGAACCATTTTTGCCCCTAAAGCAACGTGTTTTTCTGATAATGCTACTTCTTTCATCTCAATAATTTCGAGCAAATATAACATTCAGATTTATTTACAACAACCTTATTATGGGTGTTTCATTCAGCTATATTTGTAAAAAAATTAGGCATGCATACCACTTCAATTCAAGTTCGATTTTCTGATTGTGACAGTTTTAAACATGTAAACAATGCTGTTTATCTGACCTATGCAGAACAAGCGCGAATCCATTTTTTTGATGATGTTCTTGGCAAAGCGATTGACTGGAAAGCTAAAGGGTTAATATTGGCTAAAGCTGAAGTCAATTACATTTTGCCCATATTACTCCATGATAAGATTGAAATCGATACAAAATGCGTTAAAGTGGGCTCTAAGAGTGTCAGGCTGCATTACTCAATTTGGAAATTAGATAAAGGAGCCAGAATTGAAATGTGCAATGGCGAAACAGTTTTAGTGGGATTCGACTATATCGCCAATCGGTCAATGGTAATAGAAGATAATTGGAAAAACCTTCTTCTACCTTAACCGTGGATATGTTCCTTAGTTCCGTAGTTATTAATCACGATTGCTTCAAATTTTAAAAAATCTTCCCAAATAACATCTACATCACAAATTTCATCACCATATTGATGCGCATACTTTAAAAACATAGTATAGTGGTTTGCTTCACTAATCATTAAGTCTCGATAGAATTTAGCTAATTCACTATCCTCTATATTATCAGATAGCACTTTGAATCGTTCACAGCTACGCGCTTCTATCATTGCCGCAAACAATAATTTATGTACAAGTGTTTCAGCTCTATTAAATCCAGGTTTCTGAAAAAACTTAGCCAACTCATTTACGTAATTATCCTTTCGTTCTCTCCCAAGTTTCCAACCACGGTCAGTAATTTTTTGATGAACCATTCTAAAATGCTCCATTTCTTCAATCGCTAGAGCAGACATTGCTTCAACTAATTCAGAATTTTCAGGATATTTAGTAATAATTGAAATAGCATTTGACGCTGCTTTTTGTTCACAAAAAGCATGATCAACAAGGATTTCTCGAATATTATCCTCCGCAACATTCGCCCATTTTGGATCCGTTGGTAATTGGAGTTTTAACATAAAAAAGTGAAATAAAAGTATAATCAAATATATAAATGAATTCAAACTAGAATCGATTACCCAAGCAAAAAATAATAAAAAGTTATTAATACGTATAGGCAACCATTAAATTTACCATACGTTTATGTATAGATATGTTATATTTGTTACTCATTTGTAACAAATGATAAATTTTTAATTGACTTCAATGTTAAGAAAATCCTCACTCACACTCCTAGTTGCACTTGTTTTATCTTTTTATTCATATAGTTCGCATATAACAGGCGGTTTTTTTGAATATGAATGCTTAGGTAATGACGAATATCTAATAACCCTTAATTTGTTTAGAGACTGTAGTGGAATTACTATGCCTACATCGGTATTTGTAGATTTCACAAGTACTTGCGGCGGAAATTCAAATGCCACGCTGAACCTAGATCAATCATTATTACCTGCCAACATGCAGATAACCGCAGATGGTGGAGGTCATATATCGCAAATTTGCACTCCTCAACTTTTACAAACAACATGTTATGGAGGGACAATACCTGGGAATGAATTATATATATATCAGGCTACTGTTACATTAAGCCCACCTTGCGACACTTGGACTATGAGCTGGGGTACGTGCTGCAGAAATACAACCGTAAATGTGCCTACCTCTTCTGGTGATGGTGTGTTTTTAGAAGCCACCTTAAATAGTTTAACTGCACCTTGTAATTCTTCACCATCATTTCTAACACCATATCCTATTTATTATGCTTGTGCAAATCAGCAATCTGTGATTAATTATTCAATTGCCGAACCAGATAACGATAGCTTAGTTTACTCTTTAATCGGAGCTTATGAATCTGCAGGACTAAATCTTACTTATGGGGGCGGATACTCTGGTGCTTCTCCTATACCTGGCATTGTTGTTGACCCTTTAACAGGAGAAATTACTGTTACACCAACAGCCCTTGGAAATTTTATTATAGCATTACAGGTGGAAGAATACGACATATTAGGGAATTTGTTGGGCACCACTTTTATTGATGCACAAATTGTTGTTCAGACATGTACTAATAATGTACCAAACACACCCATTGGTACGATTGAAAACTTTTCTGGTACAGGAGCCGTCCAGACAGGACCTAACTCTATTGATTTATGTCTTAATGATAACTTTTGTTTTGATGTAAGTTTTGCAGATGCGGATATGGATGTATTAACTATCTTCTCCAATGTTGACTCTATTTTACCAGGAGCAACTTTAACTTTCGACAACTCTGTTCCTGGAACTGCTACTGCTACTGTATGTTGGACAGCTACACCAAATTTTCAAGGAAGTACTATTGTTATTTACGCAAATGATGAAAACTGTCCAATTCCTGGAGTTGTTGCAATTAGTGTTGATGTTAATATTAATCTTGGTACTTATGCTGGAGTTGATGGGCTAATCTGTGGTAATATGTCTCACCAAATGGTTGCTTCTGGTGGCACCGTGTTTAATTGGTCTGTTGTCTCCGGTGACCCAATAATTATTGGAACCAATTTTAGTGCGAACCCAAGTCAAATTCCAGTTGCAACACCGAGCCAAACAACAACTTATGAGGTTATAAGTAATCTTGGTGGAACTTGCTCGAATGTTGACTATGTTACTGTAGTGGTTCAACAAAACTTAGGAGATATTAACATTATTAGCACAACAGCAAATCCAGACTTAGTATGTATGGGTGATACGTCACGCCTAGAGATCCTAACAGTGCAACCACCCCCTATTTGCGATGAATATGCCGTTAGTAATATTCCTTTCGCTCCAGAACCTGGCACAGGTACCGCTATTAATTTAAACGATGACCAACTTAGTACTGCATTACCTATTGGCTTTTCTTTTGAATTCTTTTGTAACGTCTATACTGATTTTTATATCTCCTCAAATGGATTTATTACTTTTAATGGTGGCTCAGGTAATGGATGTTGTTCCGGAGATTTTATCCCTAGTCCATTTGATCCAAACGATATTATTGCCTTAGCATGGGAAGATTTAGACCCATTTGGATATGGAACAATTGAGTACTTTACGATTGGAGCCGCACCAGATAGAATTTTGGTAGTTAATTTCTTAGGAATTGCTCATTATCCTGGTCCTGGACCTAATTCTGATGTTACTGTTCAAGCATTACTATATGAGACATCGAATGCAATAGAAATTCACACTACTACTCAACCAGATGCTGGGGGAATGCATACAATGGGCATTGAAGATGCTACTGGAGTAAATGGATATGCTGTACCAGGTCGTAATAGTCAGTCATGGACAGCTACAAATGATGCGTATCGATTTGAATCATTATCTAATCCGCCAGATCCATACACCTATTTATGGTCTCCTGGAGGAGCGCTTGATGATGATACATTATCGGCTCCTCTTGCTACATTAAGTGGCACAACCGAATTTATCGTTACTGTGTTTGATGATAATATGTGCTGGGAAAGCGATACGGTTTCTGTTACTGCTACTAATCCATTTGGGTTAAGTGCATCAGGAATAACATCAAGCTGCGCTGGAGTTAATAACGGTGGAGCAACAATTACGGTTAATGGCGGCATAGGTCCGTTTGATTACCTCTGGCCTAGTGGAGAAACATCAAGTGTTTCAACAGGATTAGCTCCAGGAATACAAAATGTAACAGTTTATGATACTGGTGCGGGTTGTAGTAAAGATACAGCGATAACTATTCCTGCCTCAGCGCTAGGAATTACCATAACTGGGTTCACGTTTACAGATGAAACATGTTTTGGCTTTAGTGATGGTACAGCAACGGTTACCTCTACCAATGGCTCTGGTGGATTGACATACGATTGGGGAGCTTCCATTTCAAGTACCGTTGCTTTTGCTTCAAACGTACCTGCCGGAACGCACACATTAGTAGTTGAAGACGTTGTGGGTTGCCGAGATGACACTACTTTTACTGTTTCCGTGCCTCCAATATTATCTGTTACTGGGTCTACAACATCGATTTCAACTTGTAATCAAGAAAATGGTTCTGCTTCTATTACGGGAGTTATAGGTGGGCCTAGTTCAATCTATATGTACCAATGGGATAATGGCCAAACTAATGCTTTTTTAACCAATGTGTCCTCTGGTCAGTTCTGTGTCACAATCGTTGACCTTGCTGCAACAGGATGTTATACTACTCATTGCGTATCTGTGAGCACTACTCCTTTCCCTACAGCAATTACAAACTCAACGCCTGCAACGTGTAATACAGATTGCGATGGCACTGGTACTATACTAGTTACTCCGATCTTGGGAGGCTCTTCTGTTTTTACTTATCAATGGGATGCTGGAGCAGGTTTCCAAAACGGAATTCAAGCTATTAACTTATGTGCAGGCACGCATGATGTTACCGCAACCGATGCTACGGGGTGCTATGTTGTTTCTACAGCTACTGTAACTGAACCAACAGCTGTTTCGGTTACACCAAATGCCTCGCAAACTGCAATTTGTTATGGTCAGGCTACAAACTTATCAGCAATTGCCACTGGTGGTAATGGAGCTCCATATTCCTACACGTGGGATGCTGGCATGGGTTCACCCATTATTGTCAATCCCATTGTTTCATCATTTTACCAAGTTACAGCAACAGATGTAAACAATTGCGCAGTTGTTTCAATTCCTCTTATGATTAACGTTAAACCATTAATCCAAGCTACAAGTACTCCATCTGCGACCATTTGTAATGGTGTTGCATTAGATTTATGGTCATTTGCTTGGGGCGGAAACGGTGGACCATACTCTTATAGTTGGGACCACCTAATCGGAAACGGTTCGGCTCATACCACTTATCCTAATACGTATCCTTTACCAGACTTTTATGTTGTTACTATTAGTGATGGTTGTTCTCCTGATCTTACTGACACCGTAAATGTAAGCTACTACCCTACGCCTGCTCCATTAGTTACCGCTACTGAATATGAGGGGTGCCAGCCTTTTACAACAACGATATCACCTGTTTCTGGATCTGTATCAAATATTACAACTTGCCTGTGGCAACTGCAAGACGGAACTTTTATTACAGACAATTCATGTGGATCTTTCGTGCACACTTTTAGCAATGTTGATTGGTATGATGTAACGCTGTCTGTAATTTCTGGAGATGGCTGCTCTGCTGCTTTCACATATTTCGATATGATAACAGTAAACGAACTACCTATCGCTGATTTTTCAAGCACTGTAGATCCAACAATACTTGATACCGAAATTGACTTCACTGATGAATCATATGGAGCTGTGAACCTATGGGACTGGACATTCTACTATTCTGATGGTGTAAATATTTTAGGGAATGATACACTGCAAAATCCGAGCTTTACCTACCCTGTAGATACAGGGTATTACTCAGTTAAATTAGATGTTGAAACTGTAGACGGATGTATTGATGATACGACCAAAGTAATTTTCATAAACGGCCAATATATGATGTATATACCAAACGCTTTCTCGCCAAACGGAGATGGAAAAAATGATATATTCAGACCCATTGGCACTGGCTTTAGCCAAGTTGAAGAAGATTATTCTTTAGAGATATTTGACCGATGGGGAAAAAGGATATTTTTAACCAAATCACCAGAAAATGGATGGAATGGAAAAAACGATAACGGAAACGGTGAATATGTGCCGAATGGTGTTTATGTATATAAGGTTACTTCCATAAAATCAACTGAACGTTGGGAAGATGGTGAATTCAATACCACTCCATTCGAATACATAGGACATATTACTTTTTTCAAATAATTTCTTAACAAACTTAAATCGATTGAAACCGCTCTAAAGGCGGTTTCCTTCTTTAGGAAATATAACTGATGGTTCAAAGGTTTTTGCTTCCTCAAAATCCATTGAAGCATACGAAACTATTAAAACAACATCACCAACCTGTACCTTTCTTGCCGCCGGTCCATTTAAGCATATTTCTCCCGATCCCCGTGGTGCTTTAATGATGTAGGTTTCGAATCGCTCGCCATTGTTTATGTCTAGAATCTGAACCTTTTCATTTTCAATCATATTAGCCGCATCGAGCAAATCCTCATCAATTGCAATACTGCCAACATAATTCAAATCTGCTTCTGTTACATTGACTCTGTGAATTTTAGACTTTAACACCTCTATTACCATAACTATTTGTTTTGCTTCGCGAAAGTAAAATTTTAACTAAACTTTATCAATATTCCTTTTTCCTTTTATAAAAAAAGGACTTACCGCACATTGTAGGAATATTCCTACACATAAATTATCCAATTTCTTACTACAAGTTCCGACTTCTGCCGATAGAATACAAAAACCTTATGTATTGATTTCTCGGTAAAAGAAATTGTATAGAAACAGAATTATTTTTGAATGTATTTGTCTAGCAATTTAATATTAGATTAGTGGAGGATAGATTCCAAAGTGATTGTAAGAAATCTACGCCTAAATTAATAGTAATTTAGGCCATATGTTAAGAGAATGACCATATTTGGCAATTTGGCCAATAGTGTTGCCAATTAAGATAAATTACACTAATTTCTATTTGAAAAACAAGTTGATTTTACTACTTTCGCAATAACTGTAAAAGGAAGATTTATGAGCGAAACGGTAGGGGTGGAAACAAAAAATGATGCCAAGCAACTTGAGTTTATCGCCCAGATTATAGCCGACTACAAATTGGCTAACGTGAGCCGAGAATGCAGCCTAATGGGACGGAAAGAAGTACTTACAGGCAAAGCTAAATTTGGAATATTTGGGGACGGAAAGGAACTAGCTCAAATTGCCTTAGCTAAGCAGTTTAAAAATGGTGATTTCAGATCAGGCTACTATAGAGACCAAACCTTTATGATGGCAATTAATGAATTAACGCCCAAACAGTTCTTTGCTGGCTTATATGCGCATACTGATATCGAAGCTGAACCTTTTTCGGCCGGCAGACAAATG
>Ga0315332_10000140_pt1 | contig 26450 bp, 24 predicted proteins | sample M110034915metaG_FD_203455 | JGI IMG/M metagenome (GOLD analysis project Ga0315332, IMG submission 203455) | Ammonia-oxidizing marine archaeal communities from Monterey Bay, California, United States - M1 100m 34915 | ecosystem: Environmental > Aquatic > Marine > Intertidal zone | place: USA...
TTTTGGAGAAGTTGTAAAGGGTATGGACATCGTTAAGAAAATTGAAAATCAGCCAACTAATTTTAGAGACAAACCAGATACTCCTCAACAAATAATCTCTATAAAAAGAGAAAAATGATGAATAATGGCCTATTAATTAATAATTATTAAAATAGTTTATTAATAATTATTAACTCGCCCTCATCATGGCAAAGCATCGCGCTGGAGATCGTAGAATAATTACAATTAGTTTACCCGAAGAAATAGCAAAAAAATTAGATATGAATGTCGGAAAAGGAAAAAATATTGGGCGTTCAGCAATTATATCGAAAATGATTTCCGATTCTTTAAATTCAACAGTAAAGTCGATTGAATCAACCAATATTATTCCCAAGGAAATAAATATTGATTCACAAAAGATGAGACAAGAAAAAGATACTATGGGCTACATTGATGTACCTCAAAATGTATACTATGGGGCCCAAACGGCTAGATCATTGATTAATTTCAACATAGGTAATGATTTAATGCCAAGATCTATAATAAGAGCATTCGGAATATTAAAACAATCCGCTGCTGAAGCCAATATTGTATTAGGAGAATTAGATTCTAAAGTTGGAAATCTGATAATCGAAGCGTGTACCGAAGTAATCTCTGGCGAATTAGATAATCATTTCCCACTCAAAATATGGCAAACTGGATCAGGAACCCAGACAAATATGAATGCCAATGAAGTCATTGCAAACAGGGCAATAGAAATATCTGGAGGAGTTTTGGGTAGTAAGACACCAGTACACCCAAACGATCATGTAAATAGGGCTCAGTCAAGTAATGATACTTTTCCAACTGCTATGCATTTAGCTGCAGTTGAAGAAATTTATCATAAATTATTGCCCTCTGTCAGAAATCTACGATTAGAACTTGCAAAGAAAGCACAAGAGTTTGAAGGAATAGTAAAAATTGGACGAACACATTTGATGGATGCCGTTCCGCTTACTTTAAGTCAAGAGTTTGGAGGATATGTGGCCATGTTAGATTTAGACATTATTAGAATAGAATCCTCACTCACAGATCTGTTTGAATTAGCATTGGGAGGAACAGCTGTAGGTACTGGATTAAATTCTCATCGTGATTTTGCAACAACAGTCGCTAAAATTATGGCCAAAAAAACTGGTTTACCATTTGAATCAGCACAAAACAAATTTTCACAATTAGCTGCACATGATGCATTGGTAGCAGCCTCCGGCGCTCTCAATACATTGTCTGTTTCATTAATGAAGATCGCAAATGATATTCGTTGGTTAAGTTCTGGCCCTAGGTGTGGAATAGGAGAAATCTCACTTCCAGCAAACGAACCAGGATCTAGTATAATGCCTGGAAAGGTGAATCCGACACAAGCAGAAGCACTTACGATGGTTTGCTGCCAAGTAATGGGCAATAATTCTGCAATATCTATAGGAGGTAGTCAAGGAAATTTTGAATTAAATGTATTCAAGCCGATGATAATTCATAATATCCTTCAAAGTATTACTTTATTATCCGATTCCTGCAATTCATTTACTAGTAATTGCATAATCGGAATAACCGCTAATGAAGAACGTATCAACGAACATCTTGAGAACTCACTTATGTTAGTTACAGCATTGAATTCTCATATCGGTTATGATAATGCTGCTAAAATAGCAAAGCATGCTCACAATAATAAATTAACTTTAAGAGAGAGCTCTATTGAACTTAAAATGTTAACAAATGATGAATTTAATTCTTTGGTCGTAGCAAAAGAAATGACAGGGCCTAAATAAGAAAAAGAAAATTGGGCTGAATAAAAAAAGGTGGGAGCAAGGGTTTTGCCTATGGGGGGGCATCCCCCTTGCTCCGCAGGGTCCGGTTCCATTTAATCCTAAGATCTCATTTTCCCGGGTAGCAACTGATAAACCACTAGGGCTTATTTTGTTTGATGTTTCCATCTTTTCCGATTTTTAAAAAATTACTTTTTTAATCACCGTTTTCGTTTCTATTCTTAACTCTCACTAATTATTTTCACGAAATCAGTACCATTACACTCCACGATTTTCATCGCGCTCGTTTTTGCGTGTTTCCCTTCTATTTTTACATAGTTGTTCCCCACGACGTAACTCAAGATTGTCTCCTCCCTCTTCTTACGTGTACTTCTACGATATAGTATCTGATTCGGTTGTGTTTTCCCCGCCTAAACGTTCGGTTTATGTTTTCCTCAGCCCCTATTGCTTATTTTTCCATTCTCTCGTTTGGATATTTCCACAACAGTTCTATCGCCGTCTTGATTGCCCACAAGCAATCTTGACATTTACCTCGATCTCCTTTCGGTTTTCGATTCTACTGCCCCAATTTTGGGGCTCGGTTTTTGTGGCCCGCGGTTCTGCCTAAGCATCTCCACACCACTCCCTCGGAGCAGCAAAGCACATAGGGCGATGCCCGGCATTTAAACCTTTCCTCAATATTAGCGCAGTACAGCGGAAATGCACCTCTAAAAGGGTAAATTTCCACTGAAACATTTTACTCGCGTAACCGCCTTAACCGCTCTCTTAGCAGTGCCCTCTTTTCATCAATTTCTATATCCTCTGGCTTTGATTTCAATCGTCTTTGTAATACATTGTTTTCAATAACAAATATTTTTCCTTCAGAATCGCCGAGAGCTATAAAATCATTAGAACAAATTATTTTTCTTATCCTGGATGAATGTTGAATGCCAAATTTAATTTCTCCAGAATCATTATCGATTGAAAGAATACTTGATTGACCATCCCATAACGAAGCCCATAAATAATCTATTTCATTATTAGACGGAGCACTTGATATTACATCTAATTCCTTTTGTAAATCTATTTCCCATCCATTTTCAGAATATATGTTTCCAGATTCTAAACCTATTACTACTCCTTTATGATATTCAAAACACTTTACAGGCATATTTTTCGTATTTTTACGCTCTTCAATTTTATCGCCTATAATGCTGACATTCCCATCACTATGTCCTAGAAAAATAATATTTTCATGACAAATACCTGTTGTAACTGGATTTTTATTAACTAGATTATAATATTCAATTTCTCTTTCTGTATTTATTTTACCATAACCACACAATGGTCTACTGAGTCCTATGAATATCCCAAAATCAGTTACATCAAAAAACCAAGGCTTACTATTCAACTCAATTTTTTTAATAAAAGTCCCATTTTTATTAAATTCCCATATACCCGATTCAGAATAATTAGAAATCTGTAAATCATAAACAGCAGATCCTACCCAGATACTCTCATCATAGATTTTAATGAATTCACTTAAACCATCTATTTGATTGCTCCATAAGGATTCGCCACTCTCTAAATTGATACAGTGAATATTACCTTCTTCAGCAAGATAAATTAATCCCTGCTCGATTATTATTTCTGAGCAAGGGCCTTCGAAATCATTACTCCATTTTTCTAATCCCGTAATGGTATCCCAACAACTCAACAAACCACCATGAGATCCAGCAATAAGAAAATCTTCATGAAATTCTAATACCGTACATTCAGTTTTTATATTTCTTATGAATGATGATATTTCTAGTAATTTATAATCATTCATAATTTCACATCTCTAGTTTAAATTCCCATCAAATCCATATAAGTCACTTATTTTATTCTCTAAGTATTCAATAAATTCATCAGAAGAAGGTAGGTGACCTGTTGCCTCTTTAATCAATTCAGCAGGCTCAATAATACTTCCTCTGGCGTGGATTTTTTCCCTCATCCATTCTAGCAATGGAGAGAAATTCCCATCTTGAATTTGTTTATTTATATCTCCTATATCCTTTTTTGCTGCAGATAGAAGTTGAGCCGAATATAAATTACCAAGTGTATATGTTGGAAAATATCCAAATGCACCCATTGACCAATGAACATCTTGCAATACACCTAGAGAATCATTGGGTACTTCAATCCCTAAGAATTCATCATACATCTCATTCCATATTCTTGGTAAATCGTCAACCTCAATCTCTCCACTTATCAATTTCTTTTCTATTTCGTATCTTATCATTATATGGAGATTATATGTAGCTTCATCCGATTCCGTTCTAATTAAACTGGGTTGTATGATATTTACTGATTTCCATAAATTTTCTGCACCAACGTCTTTCATATTCTCTGGAAAATTTTCTTTCCAGAGTGTTAATGACCACTTACAAAACTCCAATGATCTTCCGATTTGATTCTCCCACAGCCTACTTTGGCTTTCATGAATTCCTAAACCATTCGCCTTCCCAGCAGGTTGGAAATCTAAATTTCTAGGCCTTCCTTGTTCATACATTCCATGTCCAGTTTCATGCATCGAGCCATACAATGATCCAAAAGGTTCAGTTTCTGAATATCTAGTCGTCCATCGTACGTCGTCAGGATTCGGCCCACCACAAAACGGATGGGTTGAAGAATCTCTTCTGCCCGCATTGAAATCAAATCCTATTGCTTCGGAGATTCTTTGACTCAAATTTTCTTGTCCCTTTTTTCCCCATTTATTTTTCATTACCCAATTCATATCTGGAACTTCTCCTTTTTCTATTACAAGTTTAACTAGTGGAGCAACATTATCTCTTAGATTTTTGAATAGCGGATCTAGTTTAGAGACGGTAAGTCCTGATTCATAATTATCCAGTAATGCATCGTAACGAACATCATCATAACCAAGATAATCTGCTTCCCTTCTTACTAGATTAATCATTTTTTCTAAATCATCTCTAAATATAGAAAAATCATCTTTTGCACGTGCTTCTGTCCAAGTTATCATTGACATAGAGCGATGTTTTGCCATTTCAATTACAAATTCATTAGGTAACTTAGTGGCCTTTTCATATGAATTTCTAATTAACCTTAAATTCCCCATTTGGATTTCATCAAGATTTGTATTTTTTTCTAATTCGTCTAGTAACAATTCGATATTTTGATCTGTCATTTTCTCATGTTTTATTGAAGACAAGTATGCCAATTGCTCTGCCCTTAGTTTAGCGGCCTTTGGGGGCATTATGACTTCTTGATCCCAACTTAAAAGACCACTAATTTGACTTATTAAATCAATATCTTTCATTTGTTCCATAAGCTCGTCGTATGCAGACATATTTGTGCGGACACGACATTAGACACATAGGTTGTGGCTATTTGATAAATATAACCAATTAAAAAATGCAGACATCTTAACAATCAATCTCCCGAACCCTTGATGATGGATAATGACTCGGAATGTCTAATGGCAAGTGGAGATGCCCGGGTTAGTATTTCAGTTACTGATCGTATACTTCTTCATTTATGGGAACAAGACCACCAAGCAGATCACTATCTGGTTTCATACGAATTAACTCGTCCGGGAATTGCTGAGGTATGCGCACTACATCCTCCTAATGTCTCTAGAACAATGAGAGAAATAATGAATAATGGTTGGGTTACAGAACATACTCGTGTTATCAGAGATGAAGAAAGAAGACAAAAAACATGGCAATTAACTGAATATGGTCGGAAAGAAGCAATAGCCAGAGTATCTTCTTTGCGCTCCACAAAAGTCATTCTACGAGATCGAAATAACGCTCTTCTTGAAGTCAGGGCAGATGAAGTAGCATCACATTTACAGGCAAATTTAACACTTTTACAAGTTTTGATGCATGCACAGCATGAAGGAGTCTTAAATTTTGGAGATATAAGATTTGGTGCTATTGTAAAATCAAAAAATATCAAAAAACCAGGATCAATTACAATGCTTACCGGTGCTCATTCCACCTATCATACAAAACCTCCGGATATTCGTACAATACATGGTCGTAAAACTGAAAAATTAAATCTTGATAAATGGTATAGTTCTAATGCACCTTTGTTAATTCTATCTGGTATAGCAGGTTGTGGTAAAACCACTCTAGTTTCATCTTGGACAAATGATATACTCAACCATAACAATAATTCTGAATTGATGTATTACCCCTGTCAGCCATGGGACACAACTCTTGGAATAGCAGCAAGTCTACTCCACCGCCTAGGCATTCATTCGCAACAGAAATCCGAGGACCCATACAATGTTTTAGATGCAATCCCATTCAAACCAGGAGGAGAATTAAATCTCGATTTATACAGACGTAGACTAGTGGCGCATTTATCTAATAAAGAAAAACTTAGCATATCAAATTTTAATGAAATTATAATAATACTAGATGATGTTCATAATATAGACTCCTCAAGTCATAATTTTTTTGGAATGCTTTTACAAGTGGCAGAAGAAACACAAATCAGATTAATTATGATATCAAGGACCAATCTAACCTTTTATGATCGACGAGACGTTCATACTCGAAATCGAGTTAAAGAATTACCTTTATCGGGATTGTCATTTGAGGAAATTTCTGATTGGTTAGACTCATTTAGTATATCCAATAAAGCACCTGCAGAAGAAATTTATGAAGCAACAGGAGGACATCCTCTTGCTCTTGAACTTCTCGAACTTTATGGTAAAACTCTGCATGAAGATTGGTTACGTTTTTTGGATGAAGAAATTCTAAATGTTATGCCTGCTGATCACCGTGAATTATTGGCAATTCTTGCAGTTTCTGACCGTCCAGTGCCATGGCCTATATTGGCTTCTGCTGCAAATATAAATGGTAAACCGCCTAAAGAAATCTTAGAACGTGGTTTGATGCTAGAACTTAGTGAAGGTATGTGGATTCATGAGGCATTACGTGCACGACTCCTTAGAGAAACAGGAACTCCAAATGAATTAAGGGAAAAGAGATTACGTGATGCAATAAATTCAAATCATATGTCTATTTAACCAGTTATCCATTCCTGGTTTTGGCATCGCACCTGTAATCTGTTCTACGGGTTCTCCATTATGGAAAAGTATTAGATTCGGAATTCCTCTAACATTATATTTACCAGGTGCCATTGAGTTTACATCAGTATTTACTTTAGCTATTGTGATATCTCTTTCATCAGCGATTTCATGTAATATTGGCGCAATCATTTTACAAGGACCACACCAAGGAGCCCAAAAATCTACTAATACCCATTCATTACCTTTTGTTATCATATCAAAATCGGCATCATTTACTTCAATCACTTGTCCCATTATCACACCTACATAATGTTCGGGTAACCCGTATCCTATCAACATGTGTCTTAAAAATAAGTATTTTATATTAATTTCATATACTATCTACCCCCCAACTCATGTCAATAGGAGTCAATATTTTGGAAATAACACCCAGTATTCTGACAGCAGATTTTTGTCAACTAGGAAAAACTCTTGACGAAGCGATAGATGCAGGAATAAATTGGATACATATGGACGTCATGGATGGCAATTGGGTTGTAAATCGTACGATTACATTTGGCCCAGCACTAATTCGTTCAGTTAGAGATAGGATAGGGCCAGACGTTTTTATCGATTGCCATTTAATGATAAATAATGCCGAAGAAACATGGAACCAGTATGTTGATGCAGGTGTAAATTTGATAATTGCCCATATAGAAGCAGTAGATGATTTTCCTCAATTCATAAGAAGAGTACATCAAGCAGGCGTTCAAGTTGGTTGTGTACTCAATCCAGATACCCCCGCTTCTGAACTTTTATCTCTTATTCCTGAATTGGATCTTATTCTTGTTATGTCAGTTGTCCCTGGTAAAGGCGGACAATCATTTATGCCTGAAATGGAAGGCAAAGTACGTTATTTCAGGAAACTTATAGATGAACAAATTGAATCCGGAGGACGGCATACAAAATTAATGATTGATGGAGGAATAAAAAATCATAATGCTGCTAAAGTTGCAGAATGGGGAATTGATATCGCGGTCGTAGGTTCTGGGCTAATAAATGATAAAGGTTCAATAAAATCTAATTTAGATTTGATATACGACGCATTGAATAATTAATTTTAGACACCAAGTATTCAATAATGATGACCCATCCTTAAGTCACATGGTTACTGAACAATGGGTGGCAGACGAAGTCCTAAAAGTCGTGCCAAATGCAAATGTATCAGTCACAGACCTTCACAAAAGTGGAGATCATTTTCATGTTCGAATAATATCCTCGGAATATGAAGGAATAAGGCCGCTACAGAGACAAAAACCTCTTCTTAGTCATTTCAAATCTTTTATTGAACAAAATCTAGTACATGCTTTGGATTTGAAATGTATGACTCCTGAACAAGCCTCCAAAAGTGGAGAAACCGCTTTTGACCCCCATGGAGGAGATATAGAATTCTTTGGAGTTCATATCAGAAGGGAGAATAAGGAGTGAAAGAAATGAGTTTTAATTGGACGCCAGATGAATTACAAGAATTAGTAGATAATAACAAAATAGTACTTTTCATGAAAGGAACGCCGGACGAACCGCGATGTGGTTTTAGTAATCGTGCTGCATCAGTACTAAAAGAGTTACAAGAGCCTTTTACTAGTGTGAACATACTTACAGATCCAAGGGCTATACCTTCTGTGTGCGCGTGGGCAGATTTCCCAACCATGCCTCAAATTTTTATCAATGGAGAACTAATAGGCGGATCAGATATAGCCTTAGAAATGTATCAAAGTGGAGAATTACAAGAAATGATTTCTGAACCTATATCAGAGTGAGATGTAGTTACATGTTGGTCATTGAAGGCCGTAAAAATATGCTAATTGCATTGTTAGGATCTGCTATTTTATCATTCGCACCTCTAATATATAAATTAACAGAAACTAATCCGATAACAGGAGCATTTTTCAGAATGGCCTATGCTCTTCCAATTTTAGGATTATTAGTATATTTTTCCAGTTCTTTGGATACAAGAGATTCTAAATCTCGTCAGTTAACATTCCTTGCTGGATTATTTCTTGCATTAGATTTTCTTGCATACCATACTGCAATAGATTACATTGGTACAGGTATTGCTACAATGATTGGAAACTCTCAAGTAATTATTGTCACTCTTATAAGCTGGAAATTTCTTGGTGAAAAGCCAAACAAATCGATTCTTTTCGTTTTACCAATTGTAATTCTTGGTTTATTTTTAATTTCGGGAATATGGGATAATGAACCGTATGGTGAAAATCCGTCATATGGTGTATTGGGTGGCGTTTTTGCTGCAATTTTCTATTCTTCCTTTTTAATAATATATCGATATTCAAATAAAGAAAAATCACCAGCCCAAAATCTCCAATTTGATACTACTGCGGGCGCTGCATTAGGACTTTTTTTATTGGGTATTTTGCCTTTACAATTTTTAAATGTAGAACCACTAAATATTCATCCAACTTATCCAAGTCATGCATGGTTAATTCTTTTGGCACTTTCATGTCAAGTAATTGGTTGGATAGCTATTACATATGCACTTCCTCGACTACCAGCAGCACATACTTCATTCGCTCTTCTTTTGCAACCAGTATTGACTATATTATGGGGTATTTTTCTTCTTGCAGAGAAACCATCTTTTCAACAATCATCTGGTATGCTTTTTATATTGGGTTCTATAATTATTGTAACTTTATTTGGCAACACTGAAGTTACCACTGAGAAGTAATAGGTGTACAGGGCGAGAGATAAAAGCGAGGGGATGGGATGCACTCAGCGAGAACCTTGCGGCCCCGTACGATAAATGATAATGGAAGGTATTAATTAATCATTTTGCGAAAATACTTCTCATTTCAGTATATTATGATAAATACTTATCTTTTTTATTCTATTGTTAGAATTTCTGGACCACCTTCAGTAACCATTACTGTATGTTCATATTGGCCAACATTTCCTCCATCTACATCTCTCAAAGCTGGATACACTTCTAAGAATCTTATGGATGTCAATTTCTTAATTAATGCATTCCATTTTCTTACTAAAGCCTCTTCACTTTCTTCCGGGAACGGTTTTTCTAACAATGGATAAGCCCATCTTTCGGCAAATGGTAAAGTGTGATACCTCTCTTCTATGTATCTAGCCATTGTTGCTCCTAGTGGTTTTAGTTTACCTTTACTCAGCGCTTTACGAATTGTTACATCTCCAGTAACTCTTAAGATATTAGATGATCCTTTAGGTGAAACATTTTCTATTTTGCCTGTTTTTCCAGTAGTATTGAAAGGCTCTATCGCATAAACTCCTCCTTCTTCTACAACTCCTTTGAAACCGGGATTATTTGGTCCACATGCGTATGATGGTATAGACAAGCCAGCATGTAAATTCCATCTTTCCATTTGATGCCCACAAAGATTACTAATTGGATTAAAACCTGCATCCGTGGTAACTTGTTCTGCTATTGCTCCTATTTCATACCATGGAGTTCCTGGGTGCATCTTTTCAATAGCAGCATCTCTTGCTTCTTTAGACGCTTTAATTTGCTCTGTATGTTCGCCATTATTTCCAACTTCTATCGTCATTGCATTATCTGCCAAAGCTCCCTTTATGTGTACTCCAACATCCAATTTTACTAAATCGCCATTTTGAAAAATCATCTCTCTGTCAATCCCTTCTAAGGGTTCTTCTGAGTGATTTGTTGTATAGTGTGCAGCAATATCATTAACAGAAATAGTAACTGGGAATGCAGCTTGCCCCCCATGTCTTCGAATGAATCTTTCAGCAGAATCTATAACTTCATTCCATGTTTTTCCAGCAACAATCTCTCCTTTTATCCCTTCTAAGGTTCTTCGTGCTACGTGTCCAGCATCTCTCCATTGTTTAAAATCCACTTCTTCCACCATTGTTGAACCTCTTCTGAACTTACTATTCCTTCTCTCAATACTTCGATGCTCGGTGACTTAAGTGATTCACACACAGTCCACCAAGATATCAAAGTACTGGGAGTTTCTTGCAAACATTCACTATTATGGCCAATAACTTTATTCTTTTCGGTAGATAATTTTTCAGCGGCCTTTTTACAATTTAGAATAGGTTTTACGCCACTAATATTAGCACTAGTTGCAGTTAAAGGGCCTGTTTTTTTTAATAGTATTTGGGCATATTCATGACTCATAACTCTTACAGCTACTGAATTTCCTCCTAAACGGTCATCAAGTTTATTTTTCGATTTTAATATAATGGTCAATGATCCTTTAGGAAAATCTTTCAAGATTTCAATAACATCATCGGGAACTTCTACAATTTCTTTAGCCTGCTCTATATCAGAAACACCTATACTTAGAGGCAAATGATAATCTCTCTTTTTTAATTCATAGAGAATATCAAGTGCATCAGATTGTAATATACAACCCAATGCAGGTTGTGTTGTTGTTGGATAAACAATACATTTGCCGGATAAAACATGATTCACTATATGTTCCAATCAATTCACCTACTTGATATGTTTACGATATAAAGGCGGTAAAGAATATGCTTTAACTACAATTGTATTTACTTTAACATCTATATTTGATTGATGTGTATGCCTCTGTGAAATTCTGGCTAAATCATAAATTCCATTGTACCATCCAATCACCGGAACAAGATAAATTAATTTTTGCAAGACTCTTTTGTCCCACATTTCACTAGTCATTTCTGAACCATCATCAGATACTACTGCTATCCCGAAAAGCTTCTGCCCGAATGAACGTGAGAAGTAGATGCCACTAAGCCTCCAATAAAGCCAATGCGCTGCAAAAAAAACAAATGACATTAGAAGAGAATAATGAAAATCAGAAGACAACCACATACTTACATTCCAAATATAAAAAATACCACCTTTCGTAACAAATAAAAGTATAGTAGTTGTTACTATCACATCTAAGATAAATGAAGCCAATCTATCAATTCTGGATGCAAATATTGTGCCTTCTGGTATATTCTTATTTCCATCTTTATTGGAAACTATCGCTTTAGCTAGAGTACCACTACCTGAATTAATCAATATTGGAGATTCATGATCGTTCATTATGCTCCCCTCCAATCTCTCGCAGCACATTATCAACCTCAATGTTATGCTTAGATTCTTTCAGAAAATTTCTAACAAAGATATATCATAATCCAGTGATGATTATACGCAGAGTTTGTTCGACTTGTCATTATTGAAGGGGGGCGATGTATGTGGGATCGGTTTAAGAAGTGGAAAAAAGATGCCACTGAGAAGATTATTTGCCCATTATGCCAACACAATAATAGTAAAAATACAGAAATTTGTTCATCTTGCTCTTATCAATTAAATCAACCAAATTATAAACAAACTTCTAATATAGAAGAATCTGAGACAAATAATTTATTTGACGAATTGATGAATGAATTTGATGAAGAAAAAGAAACCGAAATAATTGACTGGTCAAAAGCGACATTCAAGATGGATGATGTTACTGTTGATGTCAATCAATACACTGAAGAAGATTCAGTAATGCTAAGCAGTAAACCAAATTTTGCTATGGCTAGTACAACTATTGAATTACCTCTCACAGAAGAAGAAAATGAAGAAGACTATGAACTTAAACCAGAAGATGCCCCTGCTTTCTCAACTAAATTTGAAATACCAGAGGAAAAACCTCAAGAATTAGAAGAACCTAGTAATGAGCCAATTGAACTTATACAACCGACTTCAGGTACACCCGATAATGTACAAATTATGGATGCTCAGAATATTTCTGAGAATATTGATGAAATTGAAATATTACAACCAGCAGATTTTGATGGAGATGGTGTAGTAGATATTTATGAAGAATCATTCTTTGAGCCCGAAGAGGAAACAAAATCAGAAATAAATGAATCTACACTTGAATCAGAAAAAATAGATACTCCAACCACTGACGACTCTCAGAGCGAAACTTTACTGCCACCTGCACCTTCAGACATACCTCCATTAATCCCTTCAAAAGAACTTAAATTAGAATCAATATCCGCGAAAAACCCACCAGAACAAGAAAAAACAACAACTTTACCACCAGCACCAATCATGCCTTTATCTCATGCAAATGATACTCTCTCAGAGCCAAAAGAACAAATTAAATATTGGCCTTGGGTGCAACAAGAAGAATGGGAATTTGCTGAATTGAAAGAACAAGTACTTGCAGCAATGAGGGCAGCAATTGATAAAAATATAGCACACGCTACCGTACTAATTGATGAAGTAGGGCCACATTTGGGTAATCAAACTAATTTGCTTTATCCTATTGGTAAACTTTTGGATACAATAGGTAGACCAAATGCAGTCGATAAAATGATAAAATCAGCCATAAATTCATTACCCGGGGATCCTAATGTAATGCAAGCGAAACAAAAACTACGCCCCTAGACAATTTAATTTTTACATAGGTATGATGTATAATAACACCTGCGTGATACCAAGATGCGCAGGATTACTTCTTCCATTAGGGTCAATGATAACCTAGTCTTAAGACCTGCATCAACCAAATATATCTCAGGATTAATTGAAGCATTTGAAGAAACATGGCCAGAAGTAAGTTGGGCAATGCCTTGGATAGTCCCAGAAAAACCATTCGAATCTCAAATTTATAATTTCATAGAGGACACCGAAAGTAAAGGAAGAAAAGGCCTCTTGCATCACTGGATTATTATCCGCCCTTGGGACGATGCCGTCCTTGGGTTAATTGGATTTGATAGAATTACAAGATCCGGTAAGGCAATTTGGAATCTTGGATATTGGATTCGCAGTTCTGAGCAGCAACATGGTATTGCACGTTTATCTACCAATGCTGTATTGAGTTGGATGGCTGAAGGAGGTCCTATATGCATAGAATTAAAAGTTGATCCAAATAACATTCCTGGCCACAGAACAATTCTCAGAATAGTCAAAGAGTGGAATGGTGAAAGATACATAGAAGGAGATTCAGCAATAACTATTTCAGGAATAAGGACATTACACCATTGTTACTTAGTAAATATTATGTGATACTTGTATATCACTTTAATATAACATTTGAAATCTAAGTAACAATCCCAAGTATTGAAAATAACGCCAAGGTGAACTTATGTCGGATTTCAAACCACACCAAAATCTTCCAGATATAGATGAGGAAGAAACAGATGAATGGTTGGAATCACTTCGCACAGTGTTTAATCAACACGGACCAGAAAGAGCAAGAATGCTATTGCATGAGTTAATGATAGAGGCTGAATTTCTTGCTATACCCATACATAAAACCTCTAGAACACCATATTTGAATTCAATCTCTCTTAGTCAACAAATCGCATATCCTGGAAATTTAGAATTAGAGAATAAGATTCAAAATTCAATACTGTGGAATGCGGCATTGATTGTTTCAGATGCAAATAGAAGAACAGACGGTATTGGAGGACACATCTCTTCATATTCTTCTAGCTCTACTCTTTATGAAGTTGGTTTTAATCATATATTTAGAGGAAAAGAATCTAATGGAATAGGAGACGCATTATATATCCAAGGCCATTGTAGTCCTGGAATTTATGCAAGAGCATATTTGGAAGGTAGACTTTCTCGTGATCAATTGATTAATTTTCGCCAAGAATCTTTTAATGATGGATTATCTTCATATCCACACCCAAGATTAATGAAAGATTTTTGGGAATATCCTACGGTTTCTATGGGATTAGGTCCATTGGGCGCTGTAATGCAGGCAAGATTTTGGAAATATCTACAAAAGAGAGGATTAGCAGATACATCAGAAAGTAGAGTTTTTGCATTTTTAGGAGATGGTGAGATGGATGAACCTGAGGCAATAGCATCAATTGCAGTTGCCGGCCGAGAAAAATTAGACAATCTGATAGTAATTGTAAATTGTAATTTACAAAGACTAGATGGCCCAGTTAGGGGAAATTCAAACATAATTCAAGAATTAGAAGGACTGTACAGAGGTGCAGGTTGGTTAGTAATCAAAGTATTGTGGAATTCTGGTTGGGACAAATTATTGGAATCTCCAAACAAGGGAATTGTTTTACAGAGAATGGAAAAAATAAGTGATGGCGACTGGCAAAGAATGAGTACATTAGAAACACCTAACTTTAGAGAAGAATTTTTCTCTGGTAATGAAGAATTAATTAAATTAGGAAAATCATTGTCTGATTCTGATATTTCAAATTTGAAAAGAGGAGGGCATGATCCACTGAAAGTATATTCTGCATACAAAACAGCAGAGGCAGCTGATGGGCCAGTAGTAATATTGGCACACACAGTTAAGGGCTGGGGAATAGATTCATTCGAAGGCAGAAACTCAACTCACCAGAAAAAGAAAATGAATCTTGATGACTTATTGGCATACAAGGAAAGATTGGGAATAGAAATAGAAAATAGTGAATTAGAAAATAGTCCTTTTTATTCTTTAGATAAAGATTCAGATGAATATGATTATCTAGTTACAAAAAGGAATGAATTAGGCGGTTTTTTACCTTCAAGAAAATCACCAAAAATAAATTTAGAACTACCAAATAACGATGTTTATTCTGACTTTAACAAAGGAACACCAAAAGGACAACAAGTCTCTACAACTATGGCTTTTGTCCGATTATTGAGAAAAATAATGAAATCAAATATAGGAGATAAGGTAGTTCCTATAATACCTGATGAAGGTAGAACATTTGGTATGGATCCATTATTCAGTGAATTTGGAATCTATTCATATCAGGGCCAAAATTATACTCCTGTGGACCATAAAATGCTTCTTAATTATAAAGAATCAGAAGCAGGGCAAATACTTGAAGAAGGAATTTCTGAAGCAAATGCAATTGCATCATGGATTGCTAGTGCCACTTCATATTCTCATGCCAATACACCTACTTTGCCATTTTACACATTTTATTCGATGTTTGGATTCCAAAGAGTAGCCGATCAAATTTGGAGTGCGGCAGATGCACGTGCTAGAGGTTTTCTAATGGGCGCAACTGCTGGAAGAACCACTCTAAATGGAGAAGGATTACAACACCAAGATGGCCATAGTCTGCTTATCGCTTCAACTGTACCTTCTTGTAAGGCATGGGATCCTGCTTATGCATATGAATTGTCGACGATTATTGAAAATGGTATTAATGAAATGTGGGGTCAAGAATTAGATTTTTTTAACTATATTATGCTATATAATGAAAATCAACAACAGCCTCCTAAGCCCGATGGGGTGGATGAAGGAATAATTAAAGGGACATACAAATTAATTGAGGCAATTGACGACAAAAATATCAAAGTAAGATTGCTTGGTTCTGGGCCAATCCTGAATTATGTTATAGAAGCACATAATTTATTAAAATCAAATTTCAATATAGATTCAGAAGTTTGGTCTGTAACATCATATGGTGAATTAAGAAGAGAAGGTCTTGAAATCCAACGCCACAATGTATTATTCCCTCAAGATACTAAAAAATCATATGCCGAAGATTGTTTTGGAGACAATATGCCAACCATTGCAGTCTCAGATCATATTTCAGCTATACCTGAAATGATACAAAGATGGGTTGGTGGGCAATTTATTGTTTTGGGAACTGATGGATACGGCCGTTCCGATACTAGGGAAGCATTACGAGAATTCTTTGAAATAGACACCAATAATATCATTTTAGGGGCACTTTCTGCTTTGGAAAAAGAAGGAAAGATATCAGTTGGCAGTGTTGAAGAAGCGGTAACCGTTTTAGGCATCAATAGGAAAAAGGATGATAAAACTAAGTGATATATTATGCGAAGAATTGTTAATTGGTTCAAAAGCTCTTTCAGAGTATTGACATGGATATTTTCAACTACATATATTACTTATAGACGGCTCCCTGAAAAATCACAAAATGAATTGTATGAAATTGCTAAAAACCCCAATAAATGGAGAAATTCAATAGAAAAGGCATGGGATATTTCTAAAATTTCTGCAGAACATTTCAAAGATACTTCTGGAACTCTCGCAAATATTGCAATAGGAAGAAAAATCTCAAAAAATAGTCGAAAGGAAGCACAAAATGATTTAGCCACATTAAGTGTACTTGTACCTCCTTTACGTGTATTCATGATCCCAGGAAGCCATATATTATTGGGAATATTAGCAAGAGTTACTCCTTGGCGATTAGTACCAGATGATTGGATACCAATTGATGCTCTAAAGAAAATTAGAGAAGAAGATACAGGTCCACAACTAGAAAAAGAAAGTAAAATAATTACAAAATTACTTAAGAGGAAGAAGAAGTAACGCTTCTATCATTCAATGAAAAATTATTTTCAAGTGCATCTTTGATAGTAATCCAGTCAGGAGTCGTCCCATCAATCCATTCATACCTATGGCCTGGTATCAATCGCCATTCTTTGGGCAGCGAACTCAATAATCTACGAGCATTTTTCAAACTACTTAATTGAGCATTTGAATCACTTCCGGGTAGATCAACTCTTCCAGAGTATGCAGTAAATAACAAATCTCCAGCATGGTATATTCCGTGACCATGAAATGTTACATGACCTGGAGCATGCCCAGGCGAATGCGTCACTTCCAGAATAATCCCTCCTTCAGACCATTTTACAGAACTATTAGGGGCATTTTTCCAAGTATGTGTAAAGTCTACTTTACCGAATAATTCACCTCCCAGAGAAACATCAACTTTTGCATCTTCATGACCAACAACCTCAATATTTGGTACCAATTTTAGCATCTTAGAATAACCCCAAGTATGATCTCGATGAGTATGTGTATATAGTAAATGAGTAGGGCACAAACCTTCCTTTTTTAGTACATCAAACCATCTTTCTGAATCAAATGGATCAATTATTGCAACTATTTTGTTAATTCGATCAATTATGGCAGTATTCATATTCATAAAATCTCCCATCTGAGTAACCCAAACCTCTATTCCATCATCTCGAATATCAATATCAAACTCGCCCTCTCTAAGCATTTAACATATCGAGACGACTATTAGAGATAGGTGTGATGGTGTAATCAAAGGGGATAGTTCAAATCAGATATAATATGTCGCTATGTTTGGTAAGAATGATTGTTTACACTACTTCATCCTGCCTTTTTTTATATACGTTAGAAATTATTAGTCATTTAGACTATTCAATAAATAAATAATTGGGGGGTGAGTAAATGATATATGATGTTCAAAATTCTGAATTATATTGGCAAAGGGAGTGGGCAAAGGCCAAAGTTTTTGAGTCTCAATTGGATATGTCTAAACCTAAATTCTATTGTCTAGAAATGTTCCCTTATCCTTCCGGAAATATGCACATGGGACACGTTCGTAATTATTCAATTGGAGACTCTATGGCCAGATTTCAACGTTTAATGGGTAAAAATGTCCTTTATCCAATGGGCTATGATTCATTTGGGATGCCAGCTGAAAATGCTGCAAAGAAAGAACGTGGACACCCTCATAATGTAACGCATAGAAATATTACTAGCATTCGAAATGATCAAGAAAGAATGGGTTATTCTTATGATTGGAAGAGATTTTTAGCGACTTCTGATGTGAATTATTACCGCTGGAATCAGGAGATTTTCTTAATGTTTAATGAACGTGGATTGGTTGAACGAAGATCTGCACCAGTTAATTGGTGCAATGAATGTGATACGGTTTTAGCAAATGAACAAGTAAAAAATAATCGTTGTTGGAGGTGCGGTTTAGAAGTAATTCAGAAAGACATGTCACAATGGTTTCTAAAAATGTCAGATTATTCCGATGAATTACTCGATGAACTTGATAATATTCAATTTCCAGAAAACGTAAAGACAATGCAAAGGAATTGGATAGGAAGGTCACATGGTGCAAACATAGATTTTACGATATCCGATCTTGACTCAAAAATTAGTGTATTCACGACTAGGCCGGACACTATCTTTGGTGTAACATTCGTTACTCTTTCACCAGATCATCCTTTGTGTGAGAAACTGTGTAAAGATACTGAATGGGAATCAGATTGGAGAAAGTTAAAAGAAGAATGTGGAAAAATGTCTGAATTTGAACGTATAAATATGCTTAAGGAGAAAAAGGGTGTATTTCTTGGAAAATATGCCATCAACCCATTAAGCAATCAAGAAGTCCCCATTTATGCAGGAAATTTCGTAGTATCTTCATATGGTACTGGAGCAGTTATGGCAGTTCCAGGGCATGATCAAAGAGACTATGATTTTGCCAAGAAATATAATTTACCAATTAGAAGAGTTTTAATTTCAAAAGAGGATGATAATCCTGAAGAGCCACTAAATTCAGCATTTGAGGGATTCGGCCCAATGGTTAATTCACCAATTGATGGATTTAATGGATTGTCTGGTGAAGAAGCAAAGAATGCTGTTATTGACTTATTAGAAAAAGAACAATCAGGAGAAGGAACTATACAATACAGACTCAAAGACTGGCTCTTATCGAGACAAAGATTCTGGGGTACACCAATCCCTATGATACACTGTAATTCATGTGGAGTTATCCCAGTACCTAAAGAGTCCTTACCAGTAGAATTGCCTTTAGATGTCGTATTTAGCGAAGATCAAAGCGGTAATCCATTGGATCAACATTCTGATTTCGTCAATGTTTCTTGTCCATCATGTGGTAAAATGGCAAAAAGAGAAACAGATACAATGGATACCTTTTATGATTCTTCTTGGTATTTTATCAGATACTGTGACTCTAATAATCAGAAATCTCCTTTTGAGAAAGAAATTGCCGATTATTGGATGAAAGGAGGCATAGATTTGTACATTGGAGGGATTGAACATGCAGTAATGCATCTTCTTTACGCGCGCTTTTTTACCAAAATACTGAGAGATGAAGAAATGATTTCTACCGGAGAGCCATTTGGTAGACTGGTTTGCCAAGGCATGTTAAATTCTCCAACGCCATTCTGTCCAAGATGCAATATCGACTATCACGTAGATTATTCTGACAAATCATGTCCTACTTGTAAAAATAAATTAAATTCTAGATCATCAAAAATGAGTAAATCACTAGGAAATACGGTTAGTCCTGGAGATATGATTGAAATATTTGGGGCTGATACTGTACGATTATTCATATTATTTGGGGCAAACCCTGAGGCAGGAATGGATTGGTCTGATAGTGTTTTAGAGGCCAATAATAGACAATTGAATTCAATAATCGAAGCCATAAATAATGCTTTAAATATGGGAAATATTTCAAGTAAAATGGATAATTGGATTTTAGCAAAATTACGTAAGAATCAAACTTCATGGATAAAATCAATGTCTGATGTAAGAATACGCGAAGGTGTAATGTTAAGTCATTTTTCAATGCTTTCAGATTGGTCTTGGTATTGTCGAAGAGGTGGCAATAATTCTCAAATTGCTAAATTATTCATTAAAGGATGGTTGCCTATGTTGGCTCCAGTCACTCCTCATGTTGCAGAAGAATTCTGGCACCGATTGAATGAAGAAGGTTTCCTAGCATCATATGTAATGCCTGAAATTACAGAATATGACGATGATTCTCATATCTTAGCGCATGAAGAATATTTGAGAAGTGTAATAGATTCTGCTAGAAATGTAAAAGGCTTAGCTCAGCGACATACTAATTCTGAAATTACTACTTTGACCATTCAAACTACTCCAGAATGGAAACAAGCTTTAGCTAAAGAAGCGATTAAATTAGAAAAAGAAGATTTTAATTTCAAAACAGATGGAATCAATTACTTGAAATCATTGCCAATATTTGAAAATGAAGAACTTAGAGCAGAAGTATTTCAAACATGGAATAATTTAACCACGGGCAGTAAGAAAAAAAGAGGTAAAGTATTCACTTGGTCACAAAATGATAAGGAATTAATAAATTCTAAGTTAAAAGAATCTACCTTTTTATTATCCAATAAGGAATTTTTATTGCAGGAATTAGATTTACAAAATATATTTATCTACACTGTAGGAGATGGTGAAGATGTTGCAGGAAAGGCAAAGGTAGCTTTTCCATTAGAACCCGGTATCTCATTCACCTAGTATATCTGTTATTTTTCTTTTTTGCTCGGTGGGTTCATGGACTTATTCAATGTCCCACACCTGTTGACCGAACGTACTGAGCCAAAAAAAAATCGCGAAAGACGTCGCAATCGCACACGTCAAGAACAAGCACAACATGCTTCTAAAAATAAAATAAACAAATTTGATAGTAAAGAAGCAATTCAAAGAGCATTATCAAGATTCGATACAGATCCTCGCCCTAAGGGAATCCCTAGTCTAATAGACCCCTCTCCTCAAATAATTGAATTAGAGTGGATTACCAATGGTATTCCTAAATCAATGCAGAAATCTGTTGGAGAACTAGTATGTTTACCAGGTGAATTCGGATGGCTACCAGAGCAGCGTGTATCGGAAATCGCAGAAAAAATAGAACACCTTTCTATATCTCTTGAACAAGCACTTTCTTTACGATCTGCTTTAAATCAAGAAAAGAGTGTATATTCTCATGGAAGATTAATGAGCCGTTCTAATGAATTGAAACGAAGATATGATTCAGGACAAGGCGTTCTTTCTCTTTCAAAAAAATTCGACGCCCCTCCTGTCAATACCTTTAGAGCTATATTGACTGGACGTGGTTGGTCTAAGAATAAAATAAAAGAAATCCTAAAATTACCTCATAAATTGAATAAAAGAGATAGAGAAGAATTCAAATTAGCTGAAGAAAACGATAAAGTAAGCTCTGTTAATCAATCTGAAACACAATCAGCGGCAGAAATATTTGAAGAAGTGTTGTGTAATTATTTTTCATCCTTGGGAGTCAGATTTAGGCGCCAAGAAGAGCTCCTAAAAGAACAAAAAAAGTCCGAGGGGCGAGCAGTGATAACTCCAGATTTATTACTTCTTGATGATGTTAGAATAAACGGCATTCCTTGCGCATGGATAGATGCCAAACATTTTTTTGGTGCAGATTTAAAATTCCCTAAAAAGAAAACTCAGAAACAAGTTGATAGATACGTGAATGAATATGGACAGGGTGCTATAGTTTATCGCCATGGTTTTTGTCAGAGTCTAGAACTAAATGGCGCAATCCAACTTGATGCCAGTCCACTGGATTTGAAGCCACTAGCAGACTTTCACGAAAAAAATTATAATAATAAAAGTTTATGAATTATAAGATAAACCACTTTTAACTGCTTCAAATCCATTTTTATGTAATTTATTACATACTTTATTTATATCAAAATTTAATAAGTCTATATTTTTTGGTACTATCACTACACTTTGTCCTAACATACAGAGTAAAGGAATAATGTTTTCTTCCAACTCACAATCTTTTATGATATTCTTACATTCGAGCAATAATTCTTTTCTCCCAGAATCAACGATTAATTCACTATCAATAGCAAATTTTTCTGCAGACATAATTAATTCAGACCAACTATTCTTATCCCATTTTTCATTATTGATACCTTCCATTGCCCTCTTCCCTGAAGAAGTTATTTTTTCTTTCCACTCTGTACTATCTATGTAATTAGACGTATGTTTTCCAGTTTCTGCCTTCCAAACTAATATTAGAGGAATTTCTTCAAACCACCCCTCTGCTCTTCCTGGGCCCGAATCTAATAGACTCCCGCTGTAAGGGGCACCTGCAACTAGCCGTCTTTCCACACCTCCTGCCGATAAGGCAGTGATATCACCCAATCCTGTTGATCTAATCCGTTCTACTGAATGCGCAATTAGATATGATCTTCTACGACTCTCTTCATGTGAAATGCCCAATGCTCTTTGAAATGAGCTTGCAGCAGCCACTGCACCTGCTCCAGACATTGCAAAACCTTGAGAAAGTGGTAATGAGATTCTAATATTTAACTCCCATGAATAATTTCCAATTTCAGGTATTTCATCAAGTAATAAGTTCATTACTTCTTTGTAAAGGGCATCATCACCATTACCATTTAGATAATTTATCTTTAGATTAAAGTCCCCCTCTTCTCCTCTGGCAATAGCTTCCACCCCGTCCTTTAAACAAAGACCTGCACCCAAACTACCCTGCTCTTCTATTTTTTCGGATTTATCTACGATCGCAAAAAATAGTGTAACGTGTCCGCCACACTCACCTCTTCCAAGTTTCACAGTCATATTTGCTACAACCCTTTCAGACAAGAAGGTTTTCTCATTTCAGAGCGGATACAATATCTTCAGATATAATGTCAAAACGTGATGACAACTCTTTAGTGGCCCTTTCAAAAGCCACTCTAGGAGTCATCGAACCATCAGTTTCAAAAGATAAAATAAACTCTTCAGGAACTTCTTCTATAACAATTGCATCTTTAAATTCTCTCATTTCTTCAGTACCTTCTCCAACATGGTTTAATTCTCTTTCAAGAATTGCAACCTTTTCTATGTCTTCTAATTTACCACCTTTGAAATCCTTTTCTGTAATTTTTAAATTTAAATCCCATAAGATTTTTGATTTAGATTTATTTTTTATCACTCCTATTTTTCTCGATGTAAAAGAAACACCACATACCGGAGACCACTTTGCATGTTCTCGACCTCTACCCATTATTGCGGTGGCAAAGAATTCAATCATTTGGCCTTTGAATAATTTAGTAATCGGAATTTCCTTGAATTCATCGATTATACTTAGAGAATCATCACCCATTGGCTTCATATCTCCAGCATATATCATTTTTCCTTCTTCTGTTCCAAATGCTTTACATGCATAGATTACCGAACACTGAGGACAACCTCTTTGGTCTTCTACTAGTTCTTTACATGAAGGGCATTCATTTTGGAAATAAAAATCATCATGGCGAGTAACTATTGGTATCATTGCTAGTCTTTGAGCAATAGTTTCATCAGGAAGCGGACCAGTACTTTCCCAAGTTTCTCCTTCTTGTTCTACGAGTCCTAATTCAAATCTTACAGTGTCAATCGCCATTTTAGGAGTATCTACCATCAATGTTCTCCTAATTGCACTCAATAAGGACCTATCTGCCCCCGTAAATAGAATTTTTATATCGTTTCCTTCTTCACTGATAATTTTCACTTTAACCATATTATCACCTCATACTCTCCTTCCACGTCTTCCGCCCTTACTTTTTGTACCATCTGTTGGAATCGGCGTAACATCTTCAATACGTGTTATTTGCACCCCAGCTCTCGTTAAGGCTCTAATTGCTGCTGTAGCGCCAGGAGCATTATTTGATCTATTACCGCCTGCACCTCTATACTTTACAATTACTTGATTAAAATCTTTTTCTGCTAACATTTCAGCAATTCTTTCTGCAGCTCTTGTTGCAGCAAATTGCCCACCAGAATCACTACCTCCTTTAGTAACCATTCCTCCAGATACTTTACAAATAGTTTCACATCCTGTTAAATCGGTAGCAGTAATTAATACATTATTGAATGTACTGTATATGTGTAGGATGGCTTTGTGACTCATTCTTTATCCTCCTTCGGAATGGTATCTTCAACTGTTGGAGCATTTTCTGAATCAGCCTTGATTTTCTCTACGAATTCTTCAGTAGCTTCTCTTACTTCTACTTCATCTTCGTCTTCTCTATCATCTTCATCTACAACCCTAAATCTTTCTAATTCCTGACGAAATGTAGAATTTTCATCTATAAAAGGCGAATTTAAATTGTATTGCAACAATTCCTCTTCCTCTTTAAGTATATGATAACCAGGAACAGTCATTTTCTGCATACCAATAGAAATATGTCCATGCATTATTAATTGTCTAGATGATCTCATCGTTGGTGCTAAACCACGTCTATAGACTACAGATTGTAATCTTCTTGAAAGCATCTGGTCGATATCAATTTGTAATACATCGCCAACACTTGCACCTTCAGGAAGCAAACCTTTCCTTGTCAAGGAAGATATCAATTGCTCCTTTTCCTTTGCAAAATGGCCTTCAGAAGTATCCACTCTACCTATTAATTTCATGGCCTGATTCCTATATCTTCGCAACGCAGTTCTTTCTTTCCAAATCTCTTTCATACCACCAGTTTTCTTTAGCCCGTATTTCTCTTTAAGCGCATGTTCTTCATCAATTCTTGCTTGTCTCCAAGGATGAGTTGGCGTTTGTGTCTTAGATCTAGAAAATTTTGGATCACCCATATATCATCACCTTCTTACTTTTTCTTTTGAACTCCGAGTGTAGCACCAGATCTGCCATTAGCCCTAAGTCTTTGACCACGAACTTTGTGTCCACTTCTGTGACGCATACCTCTGTAGGTTTTCATTCCAGCAAGTCTAGCAATATCATCATCACGAGTTAGTTTAACTTCAAGAGAGACTAGGTGTGCATCTTCATTACTTTCTAAATCTCTTTGTCGATTCATTAACCACCATGGTGAAATAGTTGCATAATCATCGATAGTTGCCCTTAACGAATCTTTTTCTTCAGCAGTTAGTAAACCTCCTAACTTTTTACTATCTATGCCAGATAATCTGCATATTTGTTGCGATGTTCTAAGGCCAATGCCCTTAATTGAAGTCAATCCAATAGATATGGGGCTAAGACCATCTATGTCACTTTCTGCTATTCTAAATATATAGGAGAAATCGTCTCCTAATTTGGATTCATCAATCTTAGCCATACCGGTTCCCCCGTGTTCACTGTTTCCAGTGGCCCTATGGGCATCCTCGCGACTTACCATTCTTATTTGAAAGGCACGGATGGTTAACAATAATTATTTTAACTTATTTTTCTTCCTTACATACAACATAAAGTAAATGCTTAGTAGCCCCTCTATCCAACTCTAAGTCTATCATAAAAGCCTTAGAACCATCATTTCCTTTCAATTCAGAATCTAATTTACGTTGTATTTTTGGATGCATCTCAGGATCAATATTGCATCTTAGTGTAACTTTGTTTATTCCATGTCTGACCGCAGCATTTGCTACTTGACTTATTGTTCTCAGTTCTGGAGGTGTTAATCTGTGTTGCACAACTTTGCCACTACATACTACAAATTCTGAAACCTCATCATTATCTACTAAAGGTTCTGTATGTATCAGAAGAGGACGCCTACCTTCTAATCTTAGCCAAGAGTATCCACAACCCGGGGCAATCACTTTTTTTAACCAAGATTCTTGTAGTCCACTTTCTATTAAAGAAGCATCAATTATCGACATCCATGATTCAAAAGGAGGAGGAGAATTTAATTTAACCATTTTAGATACTTCTGGACGCCCTTCAATTTTGGCCATTATATTTTTTCTCCCAACTCTAATACATCTATGACTATTTTTTGAAGAAATAGAACCAACCCATACTGATAAACGATCAACCCGACCTCCTCCCTGACTCAACCATTCCCAGGTTCTAGGAACTCCTGGAAAAGTAGTTTCTAGTAAAGAATTAACCATATTTCTCTGTTGACTATCCAATCTAGGTGATAAATCCAATAAAACTGCAGGGCCTCTTGGGCCAATTTGTAAATATTCATTCCAAGAATTTAACAATTCTTTGAGGGGCGGACGCATCTCTTCGATATGGTGTTTTTGAGCATCCCTGGGTCTTGCTGGATCCAAATGTAACATTGCTATTGGAGGATGAGCTCTTGTACCCGCATCTCGTAAACTTTTCCAAAAAGCACTCATTACTTCCCCTGCTCTTGTGCCATCACCAATAAGTACTCTATCCATCGTTCTCTG
>Ga0315332_10000141_pt1 | contig 26400 bp, 14 predicted proteins | sample M110034915metaG_FD_203455 | JGI IMG/M metagenome (GOLD analysis project Ga0315332, IMG submission 203455) | Ammonia-oxidizing marine archaeal communities from Monterey Bay, California, United States - M1 100m 34915 | ecosystem: Environmental > Aquatic > Marine > Intertidal zone | place: USA...
CCGGCGCCATAGCCGGGGTGAGAGCGCCGGCTGGCCACTCAGGGACTTCCGTTACCAGGATTCCATTCGACGCGTGTTTTCTGAATTCGGGAAATAAGTGTGGCTGCTCCCGCTGTTCTCAGACGCTATCGGAGAACAGACTGCGGCTCAGACCGCTGCAGAATCCAGCGTATTTCCTGGCACCGCGGTACGATGATCACTTGATCCACAAATAAACGGACTAGTCCCGAAAATCGGTTCTCACGTGGCTAAACATGTGGGTTCCCCGGAACGTCGTGGATTCCGTTGAGGTCGGTGCCGCATTATCGCTGTTTTGTTTCAGGAACCGGTCGGAAGTTCCGATGGTTGTTTTGAATTCGACATTGCGAAGCCGTAACATACCGGGCTGATGTAACCGCCACGTCAATCAGGAGTGACGTGACCCCGGCCAGACGTGTTCCCGGCTGATTAATCGGTCACAATTGCTCACGGCTCATCCGTCTCGGAACGTGCCGAATATGTCATGATGGCCAGAAACGGCAGGTAGTGACACAGGACCTTTCGGCACGAGTATCCGCCGAGAATGCAGTTGCCCGATCACGGCAACGCACCATTGTGTAATCGATCACGCGATCGGTCTGCACAGCAACCCATCGTAAGAACAAGGAAAACAAATGCTCGACATTCCAGCCAGTGGTGGTCTCGATTTCGTATCTCTGGGGGCATTGGTTCATCGCCTTGACCCGGGCCGCATTCCGTTTCGCAAGGCGAATCAGCTGGCCGTTCACGTCAGCGGTGGCGAATTCAACTGTTCGGCCAACCTGTCAGACTGCTTTCAGTTGAACACGGGCATCGTCAGCGCGATGGTGAACAACCCACTGGGCGACCTGATCAACGAACGCGTGCGAGCCATGGGTGTGACGCCATTCTACAAACGCTTCGAGCACGATGGCGTACGGGGACCCAACATGGCCACCGTTTACAGCGACCAGGGCTGCGGAGTTCGGGCTCCCGTCGTCTTCTACAATCGCAGCAATGAGGCCGCGGGATTGTTGAAAGCCGGAGACTTCAACTGGGACGAAATTTTTTCCGGTGGTGTACGCTGGTTCCACTGCGGTGGAATCTTCGCGGCACTGTCATCGACGACGCCGGAGGTGATTGTCGAAGGAATGAAGGCTGCGAAGGCAGCCGGTGCCATTACGTCATTCGACCTGAACTACCGCGCCAAACTGTGGGCCATCAGTGGCGGTCTGGACAAAGCCCAGGAAACACTACGAGGCATCGTGGAACACTGCGACGTCCTGGTGGGCAACGAAGAAGACCTGCAGAAGGGGCTTGGTCTGGAAGGTCAGGATGTTGAAAAGACGGGCAAGCTGGACCCATCGGCCTTCTTTGGCATGATGGAAGGCGTCGCCAAAGATCTGCCGAACGTCAAAGCTGTCGCCACCACGTTGCGCGAAGTCGTGAACACCAATCGCCACAACTGGAGCGCTGTGCTGTGGCTGGACGGCAAAACATATCAGGCCCCGGAAGCGGAACTGACTGTGCTTGACCGAGTGGGTGGTGGCGACGGATTCGCGTCCGGTCTGATCTACGGTCTGCTCGGAGGTAAAGATCCTCAGACAGCCCTGAACATGGGCTGGGCTCACGGGGCTTTGCTTACGACTTATCCTGGCGACACCACGATGGCGTCCATCGGCGAAGTGGAAGCATTCGCTGCCGGAGGTTCTGCTCGTATTCAACGCTGACCGATTCGCGCCGGGCCGGCTTTGTCGGCCCGGACACCAACAGTACCCGTCTGACAAAACTTTCAAACACACTCTTCGAGCGATCACATGCCAAAACACGATATCGGCCTCATTGGCCTTGCCGTTATGGGTCAGAATCTGGTCATGAACATGGCCAATAAGGGATTCAACGTTGCGGTTTATAATCGCACCACTGCCAAGATGACGGAGTTCGTCGAGGGCCTGGGGGATCGCCCGGAAGGTGTCGTCGAAGAAGGAACTGCCGGACGTATCCACGGTTATGAGTCTCTGGAAGACTTCGTCAGCAGCCTCGAAGCACCCCGCCGAGTTATGATCATGGTGCAGGCGGGCGGCCCCTGTGACGCCGTCATAAACCAGCTGAAACCACTGCTGGACAAGGGTGACATCATCATTGACGGCGGCAATGCCGACTATTCCGACACCAATCGCCGTCATGAAGAACTGGCGGCTGAGGGCTTCCGGTTTATCGGCACCGGAGTTTCAGGCGGCGAAGAAGGAGCTCTGAAAGGCCCCAGCATCATGCCTGGCGGACATCCGGAGGCATGGCCTTTTGTGAAAGACATCCTGCAGAAGATCAGCGCAAAGGTCGGCGAAAACAACGATATTCCGTGCTGTGACTGGGTCGGCGAGGCCGGTGCCGGGCACTACGTGAAGATGGTGCACAACGGCATCGAATACGGCGACATGCAGTTGATCTGTGAAGCGTATTACATTCTGAAACATGGTCTCGGGCTGACAAATCAGGAACTGTATGACGTCTTCAAAGACTGGAACGAAGGGGACCTCGACAGCTATCTGATCGAAATTACTCGCGACATTTTCAGCGTTGCCGACAAAGAGACGCCGAACGAACTTCTGGACATGATCCTGGATACCGCCGGTCAAAAGGGCACAGGGCGCTGGATGTGTCAACACGCCCTGGAACTTGGAGTACCGACCACACTGGTCACGGAAGCGGTCTACGCTCGGTGCCTGTCGTCACAGAAGGACGAGCGGGTACGTGCTTCGGAAGTGCTGTCCGGACCCGATACGAAATTCGATGGCGACAGGAAACAGTTCGTCGACGACGTTCGTCAGGCACTATATGCGTCCAAGCTGGTCAGCTACGCTCAGGGCTATGTGCAGTTGAACGCAGCGGCGAAAGAGTTTGGCTGGAAGCTGAACAATGGGCCCATCGCGCTGCTGTGGCGGGGCGGCTGTATTATTCGGTCGGTCTTCCTGCAGGACATCAAAGCGGCGTTCGATAATAACGCACAGCTGGAAAATCTGCTGCTGGATGACTTCTTCAAAGACGCCATCGAAAAGGCTCAGCCGTCATGGCGTCGAGTCGTCGCCGCCGCGGTTCAGCTGGGGCTTCCGGTACCGGCGTTCAGTGCAGCGTTGACGTATTTTGACGGTTACCGTCGGGCAACTCTGCCTGCCAATCTGCTGCAGGCTCAGCGAGACTACTTTGGGGCCCACACCTACGAGCGTACTGACAAGCCTCGCGGCGAAAAGTTCCATACCGACTGGATTCGCGAACGCAAACTGACATAGACCCGACAATCAGCGATTGACCGGAAGACGAACACCCAGCGTTGCTGGCGGGCGATTTCGACGATCTGACTTCATCAATGTAAAGAAGGCCGGTGTCTGTCAGACACCGGCCTTCTTCTTAAACCGACACTGATCAGCCTGCACAGCATCTCCGCTGGCAACTGGTTCATTAACTACTGGTCGTCCGGCGAGTCTTCGGACTTATCACCGGTCTTCTGCTCGGGAGCCAAATCAACACCATCGATCTCAATCAGCGTTGTATTTGTATCATCCACAACACCATCGCCGTCGTTTCCTTTGTGAACGTTCATCAGAGTGTCCGAATCACCCACTACTGACGTGTTAGTATTCGTCCGTGCGGTTTCCGTGTTATCCGTCCTGTTGCCAGCCGTACTCAATACGATCACCGTCAGACAGGCCGCCAGAGTTGCACCAGCAACGGCCAGGCCACGCCCAGCAGACGTCGTCTGATGCACGGGCTGTGATTCCGGCGCCGCCAGGGTCACTGTCTCCTGTTGCTGAGCATCTGCTGCAGGTCCACCGCTGACTTGCGGCCACGACGACGGCAGCTTATCCAGTTCTGCCGGCACTTCCATGCGGTAAAAACTGTGCAGCAGCTGGTCCATCTGGTCGTCGGAAAACTTCGGGCCGGTATCGGATTGGTCAGTCATTGGAATAACCCTGTTCTTCAAGTAACTCCGCCAGGCGACGGCGAGCACGAGACAACCGCATATCAACGGCGGCCGCAGTGCTGTCCATCACCTTTGCCATCTGTGCGGAAGACCAGTCCAGTGAATACTTCATGACCAGCACTTTACGATCGTCTTCCAGCATTTGTTGTAACGCCCCTCGAACCGCTCCACGATTCTCATCCGAGGCCATTAATTGTTCGGGCGCAAAGCGCTCGTTTGGTATTTCATCCAGTGTTGATGTGAGTTTACAGCTACTGCTCTTGCGTCGGGCAACATCTCGCAGCCAGTTCTGGCCAACTCTCAACAACCATGCTCGAGGATCCCGAATTGGCTCCCCTGTATACGAATGCAGTTTCAGAAAAGATTCCTGAACGGCATCATAGGCCCGTTCCGGATCGCTGCATTGCGAATAAAAGATCGCCCACAATTCACGGGAGTATTCCCGATAAATTGCATCCAGGTAATCCGTCTCAATCGACGGCACATCGGTCATTCTCAATTTCCAGTTCTACACCGACAAAAACCAGGTTTCTGCCCTCGGACGCGTCTAAAAGACCGGGATTAGATGCATCTGAAGGGTACAGACGCGATCCTGCTGAGTGTCTAACTTGTTGCTCAGCTCTTTTTTCCAGCCAGGACCTCTCGGCCCTGAAAAACACTGTAAAACACGCATATCACTGCGCACACCATGCCGTTCGCTGGAAAGGTTGTCAAATGTCAGAGCACCCACGCCTGCATAAGCTCCTGACGGAAACTCTTTGACCGTTTCGGCACACCGCGGACCGCCCCGGCAATCGTCTGTTTGACAGGCAACTTTATTGTAAATACTGTCAAATCGGGGAGATACAGAACCTGTCGCCGTTTCCCGGACACTTCGTGCATGTGCAGTATTCACAAGAAAAAAGGCTGCTTGCCGCTGTGTTCAATCGGTGATTTCCCCTGGACCTGGGTTTAGGTCAGGCAGATGTTCACTTAAGTCGGGAACACTCGGATGAACCTCAATCCTCTTGACCATGTTGCCGGACCGTTGTCGCTTACAAGTAAGTCGCCTGTTGCGACGACATCATGTATTTCCGTGTTGCGTGCTGATACTGCATGTGTTGATCAGCCCCAGTGGATGGGCACAGTCCGACAACGCTGTGCTGAACACTGACGCCAAACGTGCGTTGCGAATGGCCGCAACAATTCATCGTTCGATGACGAACAGACAGCTTCCGCAATGTAGCTGCTGATCAGGACGAACAGAGCTCTCCGATTTCAGTACTCCCGATTCCACATTGCCGCAGAGATCGGCCTGACGGCCGTACTGCGGGCTCAGTACCCCAACGGAGCGTTTCCATAAATGTGGGACGATCACGTGACTCCCGATCCGCCACCAACTGTGACCAGTTACCCCGACTAGACTGGCGTACTGAAGGGCGGATCAAGGAGTACTGGCAGATGTACAGGGGTAATAACAACATCGCGGGATATATCACAGAATCGTTAATCGCGGCTCACGAGGTCTACACACAGGACAGGTATCTGAACGCCGTGAAACCGGCTGGGAGACTTTCTGCTGCTGGCTCCGATGCCCCGGCCCCAGCCAGGCTGAGCTCAGCAATACAGCTACGACATGCATCCCATCTGGGCGCGACAGTTTGAGCTGCCGGGTGTCTCCGGCGACGAATCACAGGAAACCATCGAAAGATTGATGCGCTTTTCATTCGTGACCAGCAACCGAAAATACCTCAAACCGATCCAACGTGCGCTCAATTACCTAAGAAGGTCATTGCTGACGGATGGACAACTGGTCCGATACTATGAACTCAGGACGAATCGCCCGCTGTACATGGAACGTCGGGAAAAGGTCTATTCGTTGACCCGCGACGATTCACGACTGCCTGGCCACTACGGCTGGATAACGAACTTGGATCAGTACGTTTGGTAGCGGGTTGCACGTCGGGCGGCTGAAACTGCCAGTGGGCACGAAATATTTTTCCCGTGCCGTGTTCCGCCACAATCCTGAAACGTTGAGCCGGTGTCTGCAGCAAAACCGATAGCGGGTCGTAGGGGTTGCGCACAAATTGCGGCCACAAGGCCATGTTCCGGCGTGGAAATCTGTTCAATTCTACACCGTGTCGCCAACGATAGACCTATGGTTTAGGGGCCGCGACGTTCGCACTCGTGGTCAGAAACATCGCATCGTAAGATCGAACAATCACGGCCCCGCTACCGACCGATGCCCAGCAGGTCAACGGAATCATGGGACAGCAGGAACTCTACAGCCAGCAATTCTTCGATCACGAGGACGATCCGTTCGGAGAAGCTGCCAGACAGAAAAAGAAGGAGTCAGACAGAACGCGACGGATTCTGTCGCTGCTCCTGGCTACCGCTGTACTTGGTGGTGGAATATTTTGGTTCACGCAAAATCAGGACGAGTTGTTGCTGAACAATCGTTCGTTACGCGCATTTCACTCGGCGATCACGTCGGCCCAATAAACCAGGAATGCTGGCGGACGAGGCGTTGTATCTGTCCGCCGTCCGCCACACCCGTGGTTCCTCGTTCACCAGCCGATGGACATGTTGGTCTCAATGGCACGTTGGGCTTCGCGCAGATCAACTCCCGTTTCCAGCATGTACAGACGAATCGCATGCAGCTTGTCGCCGGACGCTCTGGTCAGACAGTCACGAGCTACGTCACAGGGTTCCACGTTACCGTTCAGTCCCAGCAACCGCTTGCTGATCACCCACAGATCGCGCGGCCGCCGCGTGATTCGCACCACTTTTTCTTCGGGGTAATGTTGCAGCGCTATGTGCTCGGCCTGTTCGGAACTGCTGGCCCAGCCCACCATGATGTGCGATTCTGTTTCAATCTCGAAAAGAGCCATGATGGTCCTTGCTACAACGGTGAATTCACAGCCTGGCTGATTCCCATGGCGATACTGTGTGTCCAGCCATAGTCGCGCACAAGAAACTATACGCTTTTTCCGCGGCGCACAGAAACCATGGGCGAGCTGCCGGACATAATGTGCGCAAACACACCATGGGCATGGTCGGGCGCTGCCGAAGAGCGATCCCGATGGCCTTTGCATAAATCCTTTCAAATTGCCGACTACTTGCTCACTTTAGGGGGTTACTACTGAAGATCGACTGTCCCCCGGATGCACCTGATGGTTTCCTGTCGATTGTAACCACATGTGACCGTGTACAGATTCAACGGCAAGAGATAACGTTTCTTCAGCCGTATTCGTTTCAAGCCTGCAGCAGATTGCGCGTCAAGACACGTCCGTGACTTCTGCGAATTCCCAACAGGAGCAACTGAAGATGTTGAAAACATGCCTGAATCTCTCAGCCGTCGTGCTGGCGACAGCATCACTTACGCTGGCCCAGCCACCTGGCGGACGTGGTCCGGAGGAAGGACCTGACAGCAATGTCGACCGCATGTTCAGTCATGATAAGAACGAGGATGGAAAACTGGGTAAAGATGAGATTCCCGAGGCACTCCAGGGTATTTTTGCTCGCGCAGACAAGAATGAGGATGGTTCTCTGAGCAAGGAAGAAATGCGGGCCTATTTTCAAAGCCGGGCACAGGAGCGGGGACGCGAAGGTGGACGTGGCGGACGCGAGGGCGGACGCAGTCGTGAAGTTGGCGGACGCGGTGACACAGGCGCGGGGCCGGGTGGTCCTCGCGGCATGCCGCCATTTCCACTGATGATGGCATTGGATGTAGATGGCAATGGAGAGATCTCGGCAGACGAAATCAACAACGCAACCGCCGCACTCAAAAAACTGGACCGGAACAGAAATGGCAAGCTTGACGCGGACGAACTTCGGTCCAGCTTTAGGGGTGGGCCTCCAGGCGGGGGAGGCGAAGGCGGGTTTGGCGGTGGATCTCCGGGTGGGGGCCGCGGTGGATTCGGCGGACAGAACTTTGTTGAGGGAATGCTGGATCGATATGACCAGAATAACGATGGGAAACTGGCTGGCGCCGAGATTCCCGAACGCATGCAGGATCGCCTGGAACAGCTCGATACGAATAAGGACAAGGCCATCGACAAAGCCGAACTGGAAGCCATGATGCGACAGTTTGGCAGTGGCCGCGGCGGTGAAGCCGGACGCGGGCGTGGTGGTGAAGGCGGCGGGCGTGGTGGAGCCGACCAGCGACGACGGCCCCCTATTGAAGAAGAATAGTCACACCCGAGGCTCTCAACCGGCGGCCTGTGCCGCCGGTTGTTTCATTTCCCTGAATTACGTGTCTGTCCTTCACTCTCGGAGTCATTTCATGTTCGTTCGAAATCTGCCTTTTTTGTTGTGTCTTTTGTTTCTGACGGCGTCTGTCACCGCTGCCGACTGGACTCGTTTTCGCGGTCCAAACGGTTCGGGGGTCAGTCCCGATGAGGCGCAACCACCTACGACCTGGAGCGATTCGGAAAACATAAAGTGGAAGGCAAAACTGCCAGGGCCTGGACTTTCCTGCCCAGTCGTTGTCGGTGACCGGGTCGTGATCACCTGTTGGAGCGGCTACGCGGCTGGCGCCGAGGACCAGGGGACACTGGAAGACCTGCAGCGCAATGTTGTGTGTGTTCATCGGGAGACAGGCGATGTCCTGTGGTCTCACGAAGAACCAGCACTGCTGCCCGAAGACACTTTCCGGGGAATGTTTGCTCAGAACGGATATGCATCGCACACACCCGCCACTGATGGTGAACGAGTCTATGTGTTCTTTGGTAAAACCGGTGTTCTGGCGTTCGATCTGGGAGATGGTCGCAAGCTGTGGCAGGAAAGTGTCGGCGAGAATCGAGAAGGCAAGGGCTGGGGATCGGCATCCAGTCCGATCGTTCATGATGGTAACGTCATCGTCCCCGCGTTTATTGAAGGGGATGCCCTGGTTGCGTTTGACGGCAAAACGGGCGAGATGGCATGGAAACAGGAAGCTCCAGGCTACCGCAGCAACTGGAGTACTCCGATTCTGGTCGAAGCCAATGGTCGCACGGACCTTGTCCTGACCGTTCCCGGCGAAGTCTGGGGATTGAATCCGACAAACGGAAAGCTGCGTTGGTACTGTGAAATTCCGGGCGCTGATGATGCCCGGGCCAGTGTGATCGCCGACGGCGATGTTGTGATCGCGATGGGTGGGGGACGGGGAGCAAGCACAGCCATTGCTGTACGGGCTGGCGGCAAAGGCGACGTTAAGGAAACACATCAGATTTGGGAAGGGCGCGACGCGAGCAAGATCGGCACGCCGGTGGTCCGTGGCGGCCAGCTATACATGGTCAACAACAAGGTAGTCACCAGCGTCGATATGAAGAGCGGAAAACGGGTCAACCAGGCACGACTGACAGGCTCAGGCGGCGGTGCTGCGGCCTCAGGCGACAGCAATCGTGACGAAAGGCCGCCGCGCAGCGACCGTGGCCAGGGCGGTGGCGCTGCTCGAGGTCAGGGTGGCCGTGGTGGTTTTGGTAGTGGCATGGGCGGTCAGGATTATTCGTCCCCGATCATCGCAGGAAACAACCTGTACTGGGCATCACGAGCAGGCGACGTCTATGTGGTCGAACTCGGCGAATCCATGAAGCAGGTGGCCCGCAACAGTTTTGACTCGGATCGCGGCGAGTACAGTTCAACACCGGCCGTCAGTAACGGAGAATTGTTCATCCGTTCGGCTACGTCGCTTTATTGCGTGGCTAATAAAGAATAAGTTTCAGGTACGTGAAACGGCGCTATGGGACTGGAGGTACGCTCCGCCTTCAGCAGCTGTTTTATCTGCACCGTGTGCAGAGCCGGATTATCCCGAAATTGACTCTCTCTATGGCCACGGAACGGCACGACCGGAAATTGCCCCAGCGGGATAGCGAACACGCTGCATCGCCTCAACATTCTGAGCCAATCTTCAGAGGTACCACGCCGAACGTGCGTACTGACGTTTTGACGGGGCAGCAGATTATCGTTGCGGAAAGCCGCTCTCAACGTCCGGTAACGCTGACGCACTCGGCTTCCGCACCGCCTGCCGCAGATGATCCGTTTCTGGAAGGCCGCGAATCGCTGACCCCCGGGGAATCTCTCGCTTTACGGTCCGCCGACAGCCAGCCTAACGAACCAAAGTGGCTGCTGAGAGTTGTGCCGAACCGGTATCCCGCCGCAGAACCTGGCTTGCCGGAGCCTTTACTGCCATGCGATAGTGCAGAAGGTTTCCCGACAGAGGCTGTGCGCGGTGTGCACGAAGTCGTTTTGGAATGCCCGGATTATCGTTCCCGACTGGCAGATCTTTCGGTCACCGAAGTCGCACGCGTTCTGCACGCATGGCAGTTGCGCGTTCGTGCACTGTCGGCGTTTCCATGGATCAAAACAGTCAGCGTATTTCGTAATCAAGGCGTGGGTGCCGGTGCTTCTCTACCGCACTGTCATTCTCAGATTCTGGCCACCGACTTCACTGGCAACCGAATCGCGGAGCTGATCGGCCGGTCGCAACAGTGCCGGGACGAGACAGGGCTATGTGTCGTTGAGCAGTGGTTGTCGGCAGAATTGCAGGCCGATCAGAGAGTGCTGCGACAAGGTTCCCACTTTGCGACAATTTGCCCCTTTGCAAGCCGCGTCCCGTGGCAATGTCGTATCGTTCCGGTGACCGTCAGCCGGTTCGATTTGCTGTCGGCAGAACAGATTCTCCTGCTTGCCACTGAGCTGCACTCCGCTGCCTCAGCCGTGCAGGCAGTTGCCCATAATGTCGCTCACAACGTCACTCTGACTCTCCCTCCAACAGTGACACCGGATGCATTCCGGTGGCATCTGGATCTGTTGCCACGGCCCAGCCGAATGGCCGGATTTGAATTTGGCACAAATGTGGACATCCTGGCCGTTTCGCCGGAAACAGCAGCGGAGCGGATGCGAGAACATCTGCCACTCGCTCATGTGCCATTCAGCGAAGACGCACTTTGTCCCGCCGGTTTCGCGTGGGTTGCCGCCGCTGTCAGCTGACAGCGACCCGGCTGGCGAACGCGAGGTCCAACAGCTTCAGCTGGCGTCCTGCGTCAAAGCCAGGGCGAGTGCGGTACCGGTGAGCCCGCCAAGAAACAGGGCACCACATTGCTCTTTTGAAAGACAATGCAGCCTCATTCGAGGAGGGCAATTGTGCTGTCCGCGAGTCACATCGCCTTCCTGAACCAGGGCGATGGAATCGATGGAATTGGGCGGAGCCGTTCCATGGTGCCAGAGGCGACAGGCATATGTTGCATCATCCAGTTTGATAATGCAGAGCCCACCCTTCAGACACCCCACAGCAAACCGACCTGCCTTGTTGGTTGTGAGTTTGATCTGTGTGTCTGCCGAAACAACAGACAATGTCACGGCGGCAGCCGGGTTTCCTGCTGTGTCGATCAGCTGTCCGTTCAGGACACCGCCAGCACCCAGTTCAACATCCTTCAATGTCGGAGCAGCATTCCCGCCAACAGACTTCGTCACGTTCTCCGCACCCGGTAGTGTGCCAACGGGGACAACAAGAGAAACGGCAACCGCACAAATGAGACTGGATCGCATGGTGACATCCTTGTCGAACGAAACTTTGGCAGCAGTGACACTGGTGGTATCGACAGATACCGTTGTGCCATGTGGACAGGAGTCACTGTTTCCCCCAAACAGGCAGGCCTCATCCCCTCTCGTCCATTCTTCCCGGAAAGGCGTCACACTCATGAAACGTCCCCGGAACTATCCATTCTCACTAACTGGGAACTTGAGAACAAAAATTGCTGAAGATTTGTCAGTCTCAACATCAATCAGCCGCCGACAATCACTTGTGTTGCCAGCAACTTTGTTTCCGTGTCCGCCGCATCAGGCGCTATCCATCTTTGTACTGAGGAATTGCACAAAAAACAGCTTAACAGCGAAAAGTCCGTGGAACGTGTTCCCGGCCGCCACGTCGCTGTTGACCCACCAGATTCTGAGGTCTAAAGTTGAAGGTTCGCTTCTCGGCAGTACCGTGTCTACGCTCACTTAATCCGTATCTTTCTGGCTCGTTTATGTCTGATCCACAGGGACCTCCTCCGTCGAACAACCAACCACCGGGGCGAGATCCGCGAAAAGAACGTGGCCCAGCCGGAAACGGCCTGTGGTATATGCTTGTTTTCGGCGTGATCGGACTGCTGGTGTTTTCAACGCTGGGCCAATCCACGATGGGCGATTCGATGGCGCTCACCGAATTTGAGCGGCAGGTCGCTTCCGGCGAGCTGAATTCCGGCAACGTGTTCGAACTGACCATCGGTCCAACGCGGATGGTCTGGCAGGATAAGTCACCGGAAGACGTCAAAAAGGGGGCCACTGCGGCGCGGCAATATGTCGCGGTCTGGGGTATCGGCGACGTTTCCATCGACAGACTGCTGACGCTGCTGAAGGAACACAAGATCGAAGCCACGGGCGGCGAAACCCCATCGGCGTGGACTGAAATGCTGCCCATGCTGTTCCTGACAGCGATCATGGTCGGTCTGTTCATTTTCCTGCTTCGCCGCCTTGGTGGAGCAGGGTCAGCGATGTCGTTCGGGCGCAGCCGAGGGCGGTTGTACGCCCAGGACGATGTGAACATGACGTTCGAAGACGTGGCGGGAATTGAGGAAGCTGTCGAGGAACTGCGGGAAGTCGTTGAGTTTCTGAAGACCCCTGAAAAGTACCAGTCGCTGGGCGGAAGAATTCCGCGCGGAGTCCTGTTGGTTGGTCCCCCGGGAACGGGCAAGACCATGCTCGCCAAGGCTGTGGCCGGCGAAGCGGGCGTACCGTTTTTCGGTCTGTCCGGCTCCGACTTCGTCGAGATGTACGTTGGCGTTGGGGCGGCTCGAGTGCGAGACATGTTTCAGCAGGCACTGCAGCGTTCCCCGGCAATCATCTTTATCGACGAACTGGATGCATTGGGTAAGGTTCGTGGCAGCGGTGCCCCCGGTGGACACGACGAGCGCGAACAGACCCTGAACGCGTTACTGGTGGAAATGGACGGTTTCAGTACGGACCACAGCGTTATCGTGATGGCCGCTACAAATCGGCCGGAAACTCTGGATCCGGCATTGATGCGGCCCGGACGATTTGATCGCCACGTGCTGGTCGATCGACCGGACATCAAAGGCCGCGCCGCGATTCTGAAAGTTCACGCTCAGAAGGTCAAAATGGCGGACGACGTGGACGTCCAGCGGCTTGCCAAGCTGACGCCCGGGTTCGTCGGCGCTGATCTGGCCAACCTGGTCAACGAAGCCGCGCTGCTGTCCGCTCGACGAGGCGACAAGCGAGTCACAATGAAGGCCTTCGAAGACGGCATTGAACGCGTGATGGCCGGACTTGAAAAATCGTCGCGGATAATTATTGAGGACGTCAAGAAACGAGTCGCGTGCCACGAGTGCGGACACGCTCTGGTCGCCGCCAGTCTGCCAAATACGGACCCGGTTCATAAAATTTCCATTATTCCGCGTGGCATGGGAGCACTCGGTTACATGCTGCAGTTGCCCGAAGATGATCGGGAACTGCTGACTCAGTCGGAGCTGGAAAGCCGAATTGCTGTTCTGCTGGGGGGTATTTCGGCGGAACAGATTACCTACAGCGAAACATCCACCGGCGCACAAAACGACCTGCAGCGAGCTACGGATCTGGCACGTCGGATGGTCACAGAATTCGGTATGAGTCCACGCCTGGGCCGCATGTTTTACAGTGAATCGCAGACGTCACCGTTCCTGGGAGGCGGCGGCATAGTGAAGGAATCTGTGCACAGCGAAGAAACGCTGCGTGAAATCGACCTGGAGGTCAAACGGCTTGTTGATGAATCTTACCGCTGCGCCTACGAAATCCTTACATCACAACGCGAAACGCTTATTCACCTGAGCACTGATCTGTTTGAGATGGAAACGATGACAGCCGATCAGATGCACTCCATTATTGACGAACATCGTGATGGTCCCAAGATCGCACCGCGAACGTCCGTGCCCGCAGGAGATGATGTGGTGGACCAGGCAGAGCCGGCAGTCGGTATAGAGCCGAAGGCCGATGATCAGCCGGAAGTGTCCGACGGATCCGCATAAATCGGAACAGGCATACTGTTTCGCCTGCCTGTTCCCCGCAACGCCCCGTCGATGCCGCGTTTCACGCAGCCTGGCCGATTCAGCTCTGGCCGCGGAGCCACTTCCCAAGCTTCGCTGACACTTCGCTCGGGGATTCAAATCGAATTCGTACACGATCCCGCCCATCACGGTACAGTTTGACTTCCTGTTCGGCACCAAAGCCCGCGATCGCTCCGATTGTGACGGAATCCTGAGGCACATACACAACCAGATCAACTCCGTCTTTGCGCTTGGTGTGCAACTCCACGGTTGGATGGCCGCTGTCCTTGTCCTTCCAGTTTATTTTGCTGCGAACACCGTGGTCAACGTTGCAGTCTTTGAAAGCGCTCTCAACAACCGGTAGCAGCTTCTCGATCGTCCTGAAGTCCCATCCGGGCTTCTTCGGCAGGCCCTTCTTCATCAAATGCCATTTCCGACCAAGTTGTTTCCAGGGCATCAAGTCGTCCGGGTTCGCTTTTTCTTTCGTTGCCTGGCTCAAATGGGCCGCAACAGCCTCCTGCAGGAATAACTTGAAGGCTGGATTATCAATTTCTTCCTTCTTCCAGACCTTAATCGTCACTTCCTGCCATGGTGTCTTCATATTTCGAACGTTCACTCGTGGTGACTGGCTGTAGTACTGGATCTCTTCGACATCGTCGATGGGTGTCAGTCCCAGCGCCACATCCAGCGACTTCACATCAAAGGTATGCTTTCTGACTCGAAAGCACAGCGACAGCATCCATTCATGGCCGGTGCGGGCATGCAGCAACCAGCCGAGACCGCCGGCAGCTTTAACTTCGACTGTTGAACGATGATTCCAGTTGACCGGCGCTAGACGTTTTTCCTGCGCCAGCAGGTCGACAACAAACTGCAGAGCATCTCCTCCCCAGCGACATCGTTGCCCGTCATGACTCAGACACTCCTTCGTATGCCAGCGCTGCCCGTCAGCCTCCCACGGTAACTGCGCCGATTTACCTAGTTGATCGGCCGTGACGTCGCCCGTTCGCTTCTTTGCCGCGCCCGCCACATCAAAGACCTCGATACGGCCTCTTTTCGACTCTGACAGCACCGGGCCCAAAAGTTCGCCCGTCCATGACCGCTGCACCGCATCCCTTACTTTTGCCGATCGTTTACCCCGACGGCCATTCACAGGCCTCGCCGCACCAGCATACCTCACCACATCTTCCGGTGTACCTTCCGCCACAATCTGTCCACCACCGGCCCCGGCTTCGGGTCCCATGTCAACAATCCAGTCGGCCATCTTGACGACATCCAGATTGTGTTCGATGACGACAACAGTATTGCCCTGTTCCACAAGACTGTTCAGAACTGCCAGCAGCTTGGCGATGTCATCGAAGTGCAGTCCGGTTGTAGGTTCGTCCAGCAGATAAAGTGTTCTTCCTTTGTTCGGCCTGGCCAGTTCTGCCGCCAGCTTGATGCGCTGGGCCTCTCCGCCGGACAGAGTCGGCGCCGACTGACCGAGTGTCAGATATCCCAGTCCGATGGCGTTCAATGTTGCCAGCGGTGCGCGGATCTTCGGTACGTTCGAAAACACGTCCAGCGCTTTTTCTACGGGCATTTCCAGCACGCCGGCGATGCTGTGATCGTTGAACTTCACGTTCAGCGTTTCATTGTTGTAACGTTTACCTCGACACGTTGTGCATTCGACCCACACATCCGGCAGGAAATGCATTTCGATCTTCCGTTGTCCCATACCTTCACAGTCGTCGCAGCGCCCGCCCGCTCGATTGAAGCTGAATCGTCCCGGGCCGTAGCCGCGAACTCTGGAGTCCGGCATTTTGGCGAACAGCTCTCGAATATGATCGAACAGGCCGGTGTAGGTTGCCGGATTGGACGCGGGCGTATTCCCAATTGGGTTTTGATCAACGACGACGATTTTCGACAGATGTTCGATGCCCCGCAGATCTTTGTGCGGGCCGGGCGCATCCGTCGCCAGATTCAGCTTCCTGGCCACTGCTCGGGCCAGAGTATTCATGATCAGCGAGCTTTTTCCGCTGCCGCTGACACCGGTGATACACGTCATCGTGCCCAGCGGAATTCGCAGATCGACGCTGCGCAAATTATGCTGAGTCGCACCAAGCAGCTGCAGCCAGTCAACCGCACCAGTCGAGTGATCTTCAGTCGCGGTGACATTGCTTTCGCGGCCCCCCACAGCTGCGACTTGCGCAGACATCCGCCGTTGTTCCGGCACCGGGATCCCCTGTTTACCACTTAAGTATCCCCCCGTCAGAGATTTCTTAGCCTGGCGGCCCAGCTGCTTTGGTGTGCCTTCGGCAACCACGGTGCCGCCCAATCGCCCCGCGCCAGGACCGAAGTCAAACAGCCGGTCTGCAGCCTGCAGCACCTCTCGGTCATGCTCAACCAGCAATACGGTATTGCCCAGATCCCGCAGCCGCTGCAGCGCCGCAAGCAGTCGCCCGTTGTCGCGAGGATGAAGACCGATCGTCGGTTCGTCCAGAACATACAACACGCCCGTCAGGGAACGGCCGACCTGACCGGCCAGGCGAATACGTTGTGACTCGCCACCCGACAGCGTGGGCATCGACCGCTCCAGGGTCAGATAATCCAGACCAACGTCCACCAGAAACTTCAGTCGATGGACCGATTCGTTCAGCAGGTCCCCGCCTATCTGTTTCTGAGCTTTCGTGAGCTTCAGAGATTTCAGAAACTCCAGCGCGCTCAACAGCGGCATTCGGCATAACTGAGGCAGTGTGGTTTTCTTCAACCGAACACTGGCCGTGACTTCCTGCAGCCGAGTCCCGTTGCAAACACTGCAGTCCTTTTCTCCCGCCATTTCCATCAGTGATCGTCGGTGCGAATATGACAACCGCGCAGCCAGTTCAATGGTTGGAAACAAGCCGCGATATCGAAAACGAAACCGTGGCATCTGAGGCTGCGAATCAGCGGCGGCAGCAGCAGCGTCCTCTGCCTTCCGTTGTTTGTTGTTCACCTCTATCCACGTATCGTCTTTCCCGTATAGAATTACTCGCTGCTGCTCCGCCGACAACAGATACCACGGCTGATCCAGCGGTATATCAAATTTCTCGCTGATGGCGTTCAGCATTATGCCAAACTGAGTGTCAGTTCCGGGGTTCGGCCAGGCTCCGATTGCTCCGTCCAACAGCGAACGCTCGGGACTGGTCACCAATAACGACTGATTCGCCCCGTACTCTGTTCCCAGTCCTTCGCACGACCAGCACCACCCCAGCGGGCTGTTAAAACTGAACTGCTGCGGTGTCGGGTGATCGTAGGAGTAGCCACAGTCAAGACACGACAGGTGCAGACTGAAGACGTGATCTTCCCAGTCAGCTTCCTCGACTTCTTTGTCCGCCACAACGACGCGCAGCACACCTTTGCCCAGATCCAGGGCTGCTTCCACTGAATCTGTTAACCGCCCCCGCTGTCTGCGATCCACAACCACTCGATCAACGACAATTTCCACTTCGTGCTCGCGGCGATGATCCAGATCCGGCGTCTCATCCAGCGGACAGGTATTGCCGTCAATGCGAACGCGGGCAAACCCATTTCTCTGCATCCGCTCGAAGACCGTTTCATACGGCGTCTGCCGATCAACCGTAATTGGGGCCAGTAACAGCAAACGAGACTTGGCTGGCAGCTTCAGAATCGACTCCACGATTTCATCGGTCGTCTGCTTCTGAGCTTCCAGACCGCATGACGGGCAGTGAACGATTCCGAGCCGAGCATAAAGCACACGCAGGTAGTCGTAGATTTCCGTCACGGTGCCGACCGTCGATCGAGGTGTGGCGCCAACGGTCTTTTGTTCAATGGCGATTGCGGGACTCAGGCCCTGAATACTGTCGACCTTCGGCTTGGGCATCTGTCCCAGAAACTGTCGGGCGTACGCGGACAGACTTTCGACATAACGTCGTTGTCCTTCCGCATACAGCGTATCCATCGCCAGCGATGATTTTCCGCTGCCACTGGGGCCGCAGAAGACGCTCATCCGGCCCCGCGGTACCTCCAGATTCAGCCGCTGCAGATTATGCTGAGCAGCCCCGGTGATCTTGATCCGTCGACTGAAAATAAACGGATCGGCTTTCGTCCCGGCGGCCCGTCCAATCTTCCTGTTCGCTCGAACCTTGAGTCCCGGCAGAACATTCCGCAGGGCTGATCCCGTGTAAGAATGCTTACACTTCGCGATATCTTCCGGAGTCCCCTCACAAACAATCGTACCGCCACCCGCCCCACCTTCCGGACCCAGATCGATGACCCAGTCCGCGGTTTTGATAACATCCAGATTGTGCTCGACAACGACAACCGTATTGCCGCGTTCGACGAAACCGTGCAACACTTCCAACAGCTTATGAACGTCTGCAAAGTGCAGTCCGGTCGTCGGTTCATCCAGCAGATACAGAGTCTTCCCCGTCGAACGCTTCCCAAGTTCGCGAGCCAGCTTGATCCGCTGAGCCTCACCGCCGGACAAAGTCGGTGATGGCTGACCGAGCTGCATGTAGTCCAGCCCCACGTCCACCAGCGTTTGCAGCAGCTGTCTGATTTTCGGTACGTTCTCAAACAGCTCAAGCGCATCGCGAATCTCCATGTTCAGGATTTCCGCTACATTGTGATCCTTGTATTTTACTTCCAGGGTTTCATGACTGAAGCGGCGACCATCACATACGTCGCACGGCATCCAGATGTCTGCCAGAAAATCCATTGCCAGCTTTGTCGCGCCGTGCCCCTCGCACGCTTCGCAGCGGCCGCCGGGGACATTGAAACTGAATCTTCCCGGCTTGTAGCCTCGCATCTTTGACTGCGGCAGAACGGTGAACAACTTGCGGATTTCGTCAAACACCTTGACGTACGTGGCCGGGTTACTGCGCGGCGTTCGACCGATGGGCGACTGGTCGATATCGATCGCCTTGTCGATCTTCGTCAGACCGTTGACGCGGTCATGCTTACCCGGTTCACCTTTGCCTTTGTTGACGTCACGGTTCAGCACCTGCCACAGAATGTCGTTGGTGACAGAACTCTTGCCGCTGCCGCTGACACCGGTCACGCAGATAAAACAACCCAGCGGAAAACGAATGTCGCAGCCCTGCAGGTTGTTGTGTCGTGCGTTTTTCAGGACGATGGCGTCTTTGCCACCAGAGCGACGTTCCTTCGGAACCTCGATTTCTTTTCGGCCGCTAAGGTACTGGCCGGTGACACTGCGTTTGTTCTTCAGCAGTTCCCTGACAGAACCCTCCACCACCAGTTCACCACCGCGAACGCCGGGGCCCGGACCAAAATCCACGATGTGGTCGGCCGCGCGCATGGTCTCTTCATCGTGCTCTACCACGATCACGGTGTTGCCCTGATCGCGGAGATGCTTCAGACTGTCCAGCAGCATGACGTTGTCACGCGGATGCAGACCGATTGACGGTTCATCCAGAATATAGACCACACCGACGAGTCCGCATCCGATCTGCCCGGCCAGGCGGATTCGCTGCGATTCTCCGCCGGACAAAGTCGGCGCCGATCGTTCCAGCGTCAGATAATGCAACCCGCACTGCAGCAAAAAGCCAAGCCGTCCGCGAATTTCCTTCAACGCTTCTTCGGCTATCATCTGCCCCGTGGCATCCAGCTTCAGCGATTTGAAGAATTCCGCGGCTTCCTCAATGCTGAGCGCGCATACCTGCGGCAGACTCATCTCCATCGGCAGACCGCGTTTCTTTAAGCGATTGTTGCTGCTGGTGATACGCACATTGCGAGCCTGCCTGTTCAGTCGCTCGCCGTCACACGACGGACATGGCACGACTTCCAGATGCTTTTCCATGGCTCGACGCTGCATCGGGTTCTTGGTCGTGCGGTAGTTCTCCAGCAGCCGATTAGTCCAGCCCTCCCAGGTGCCACCATGCTTATAAACACCGCCGCGAGTTCTCCAGCTGAACGTGATATGCCGGTCGCCGGTCCCTTCCAGCCACAGCTGTTGCGCTTCTGCGGGCAGGTCGATCCACTTCATCTTCAACAGCGTGTCAGCTTCCATGCCAACGATCTTCTCAATCGCTTCTGCGGCGCTGACCAGGATATGCCGGGGCCACCGACCGATCTTCTTCAGTGACGGCAGAAACAGGAGTGCCCCGTTTCGAATCGATTTCTTCTCATCAACCACAATCGCCGACGGACCGAACCCGTGTCTCATCCCCAGCCCATGGCAGTCATGACACATGCCCAGTGGACTGTTAAAGCTGAACAGCTGGGGCGACGGCGGTTCGTAGCTCATGCCACTTTCCGCACAGGCATAGTTCGCACTGTAGAGAATGTCCCGGGTCAGAAGCCCGGAGTCTGCAGCAGAAGCAGGCTTCGCCCTGCCGCCGCCCGACTTCACCTTCTTCCCCGGACTCTCCACACCCGTCTCTGGTCTCTCCGTCGCACAGATCAGTCTGCCATCCGCCAGTTTCAGCGCCTGTTCAATGGCTTCCGCCAGGCGGCTTCGACTGCCTGAACCTGCGACCAGCCGATCGACCACGACTTCAATGTTGTGCTTGTGGTGGCGGCGAAGTTTCAGGTCAGCATCCAGCGAAATCACTTCGCCATCCACGCGAGCTCGCAGATGGCCGCGTTTCAACAGATCCTCGAACAGATCTTTAAACTCGCCTTTTTGATTCTGCACAATCGGGGCGAGAATCAAACACCGCGTTCCATCCGGCTGCCGAGCGATGCTTTCAACAATCGAATCGGCCGATTGAGCCCTGATGGGCTTGCCTGAGACGTAACAGTACCCCTGACCCACTCTAGCGAACAGCACGCGCAGATAGTCGAATATCTCGGTGATCGTGCCGACGGTGCTGCGAGGGTTCCGGCTGGTTGATTTCTGCTGAATGGAAATCGACGGTGCCAGCCCGGCAATGGAATCGACATTGGGCTTGGGCAGCTGTCCCAGAAACTGCCGGGCATAGGTCGACAGAGATTCCACATACCGCCGCTGACCTTCAGCATACAGAGTATCAAACGCCAGCGAGCTTTTGCCGGAACCGCTGACTCCCGTCATCACGATCAGTTTATTCCGCGGCAGGGACAGACTGATATTGCGCAGGTTATGTTCGCGAGCCCCGCGAATGACAATCTCGGTTTCAGACATGTCGTGTATCGAGCCGCAGCCGGAGTCGTTTCGGAAACAGAAGCCCGGCAGACCGGGCGTGCGAATTATAGAAACCCCGCCGCTGTCGTCATCACCGCGAGCCACGGTTTGTCGCATTCAGTTCACATGCACTGACCTGCATGACGCTGGAACACCACTGTTCGCTGCCAGCTGGCAATGGCCGCTTGTTTTTCCAGAAAAGCCTAACGGTTGGCCGTACGTGCTGTTTATTCTTCAACGTTATGCCGTCTCTTTCTTCTGTTGCAGTCAGTCATCTGCTGACGATCACCTTGGCCGTGCTTTCCTCCGTCCACGGTGGCGAATCTGCCGGTCCGCGTGCGCCTGTCACATTAACCGTGACCTTTGCCGATGGTTCCACTGTAACATCCATCGCCGACGCTGAAACGGACGATCAGTTTCTGACGCTGCGATCTTCGACCGCCGGGATATTCATTCGCCGCTTCGTCCCGTGGGACCACGTTGCGACTGCAGATACCGGCGAAGAAATCCTGAATTCCTCTGCGCTGAAGAACTACCTGAAGAATTCGCAACTGGATACAGGGCCTCAATCGCTGGCCGAAATCGGTCACTCGATCGTGACGAACTCGGACAGGCGTTCGAATCACCTTGTCAGCGTCGCAACCCCAGCCGCTGCGCCTGTTGTCGGACAACAGGCGTGGTCAGACAGCGTTCGAAGTCGCGTGACATCGTTAGAGTTTTCGGCGATCGCCGCCAACTGGGACCGCGACGCACCATTCGATGGCATGCGTGTATTGGTCCGCCCGCTGAATATCGTCGGTGAGGTCGTTCCTGTGAATGGCTACATTCGTGTTAAACTGTTTGGTCAAAGACATCTGCCGGTGGGAAGTGTTCGCAGGAACCACACGGCGGACGTGTATCCGACACTGGAAAACTGGAGTTGCAGGGTGCGAAAACAGGACTTCAGTATCGACGGTGCCACGTACCGGTTTTCTTATCGTCGCGCAAAACCGGATTCCGCTGACAACCTGTCGTCTATCGGTCTGACTCACGCAAGTCTGTCAATTCCCGGTCTGGGTGTCTTTCGGGCGTCGGGGGGGATGACGAATCTTCGTAGTGACAGTCGTTATCGTAATTGGCACCAACGCCTGACTGATCAGCGTTTTCTTCCCGGTGAGCGGGTTGCTGTACCCCGTTGATCGCAAAAAGTCTGTGAACTACGGAACCTGGCCGGTTTGCGAAACAGCCTCGGCGTTCTTAAGAAACCGGCACCTCTGATCACGGAACGCGAGTCAGCAGAGTTTTTTCGAAAAAACGAAAACCGGCTTCCGTAATTTTTGGGTCCCTGAAGCGGCCATGCCCTGCGCCGGGAACGATGGTCAACGTCACATCACAATTTGATGCCGTTAATGAGTCTGCCAGCAATTGACTTTGCTGCCAGTGAACCAACAGGTCCCGATCACCATGAACGATCAGGAACGGAGGATCATCCGACGTCACGTAGGTGATCGGCCCCGCGCGCTTCGCCTTGTCCACACTTTCCTGCAACGGACCTCCGAGCAGCTTCGATTCCGGACTGTTCGCTGCGTCGTGGTCTATCGTGCCGAACTCGCCAGCCTGTTTGTTCATCAGCAACAGGTTGGTGGGGCCGAACCAGTCACATACAGCCTGCACTCGACTCGTCTGATCCGCGTTGCCACCATCGCCTTCCAGGTCCTCAACATCTCCTGACGTCCCCAGCAACGCGACCAGATGGCCTCCTGCCGATGAACCCCACACGCCAACATGGTCTCCATCAATTCCGTACTTCCCAGCGTTGGCACGCAGCCACCGGATGGCAGCTTTGCAGTCATGAATCTGCGCAGGAAAGACGGCATGGCCGCTCAGGCGGTAATTAATGCTGACAACAACGAAACCACGAGTCACCAGAGGTACAGCCGGACAGTTGTTCTTGTTCCCGTTGCGCCAGCCGCCCCCGTGAATCCAGACGACGACAGGCCGAGCTTCGCTCACCTTTTCCGGCCGATAAAGGTCCAGTCGGTGTCGTTCGTGACCGTTTCTTACGTATTCGAGATCCCGCTCAACCAGAACGCCGGGAGGCAACTTCGGAGCTGGTGGCCGCCGTCGTGTACTCCGGTTTCGGAACGCCCGATCTTCTTTGCGCGATATGAATCCGCTGTTATCGGTATCAACTCTGTCAAAATTCGGTCGTGCGTTTACCGGCAGTTCGTCTCGAGAAAGCTGACCGTCCTTGTTCATGTCCCAGCGGTCAAAGGTCGGCAATTCCTGCGTCGGCGTTCCGGCCCGCACCGGCACGACCCCGGACACTGAAAAGGCGATGATGATGGCGGTGCTGCACTTCAAGAAATTGTCCTGCTGTCGCATCTGAACACTCCGGACGCTGTGATCTGCCGAATTGACAATTGTAAGCGTGAACAGAAAGTCGTTGAACTCCGAAGCCGGGACATATCCGGACTGAACATCAAGAATGCGGGCCGGTGCGCATCGATTCCCGGTTTTTTTTGGTGATGACGGTAACACTGCCAACATGCTGCTACTTGGGTTTCCTGCGCTGCAGCGTTCGTAAGGCGGCGGCGTCCGATGTCTGTTCTTCAAATTCCCGAGCAGTCATCGAGTGTATTCGAGAGTGGCTTTGTTCGTCCTTGGCGACCAGCAGATAACACCCGACATAACGTTCTGTCACCCGGGCCTTGGCATCCAGCGGAGCCACGATCAGCAGCTGCAGCCCGAATTTGCGGAACAGTTCCAGCGCGTACTCTGAATACTGGTCGTCGATCTTGCTGAACATTTCGTCGACGACCACAAAATGAAAGCGGTCACTGTCGTCGTTGCCGGGTTCTATGTCGTACTGATAGGCGATTGCCGCCACCAGAATGGTAAACGCCAGCTTGGCTTTTTCACCACCTGATTGACCCGTGCTGTCTTCGTAGTAGCTGCGTTCTTCGCCGGTTAAATCTTCTATTTCACGAGCCGCGAAGTCGTACCAGCGACGTACGTCAATAACCTTGCTGCGCCATCGGTCTTCGTCGCGGAGTCGCCGGATCAAATTCTGAATGCGGGCAAATCGCGCTTCGTCGGCACCATCCGACGCTGCGACGGTATCGTCCAGACAGGCATGAAGTTCATTCCTAAACCCACTGATTTCGCGATCACTCACCAGTCGGGCTTCCAGTTTCATGTGAGTGCCAGGACGATATTCCAGCTGCATCAGCGCCTGGTTAAGCAGGTCAATCTTGTCTTCGATGGCATATCGTTCGCGTTCCAGCTCACTGTTGAGCAGTCCGATCTCGCGGGTCACTTTATCATTAAGGCGTTCTTTGAATCGCTGTTCATGACGCGGCAGATCTCCTTCACGAATACCCTCTAGCAAACCGAGGAAGCTGTCCAGATATTCCGTCGAGGGCTGCAGATCAGACTTTTCTTCGGGAAACTTCACCAGAAAGCGGCTCATGTCCTTCAGCAGACGTTCCTGCACAGGCTGCACCTTACCTCTCAATTGATCACGCGCCATTTCTCGAGCACGCCGAAAATCTTTTTCCTGTTGATGAAAACAGTTCGTTGTCAACAATTGACCGCCCAGAAGATCTGACAGTGCGTCAAACGATTCGATGTGGTCTGCCAGTTCGCCGGTTTCGCTCATCTGCTGAAGCGTGTGACGGGCGGTAGCCAGCAGCTGCTGCGCGTCAGACAACTGGCTCTTGATTTCACCTTCACGGACTCCCGCTTCATCACGCTCCACAACCAGCCGTTGCTGGTCCGTCTGATGTTCGACCAGTCGTTGCCTCAGTACTCGAACCGTGTCGTTGCCCTGCTCGAGCTCTTCACGCTCCTCTTCCAGCCGCACAATGATCGTATCGTGAGACATGAAATCAAGCTGCGCAAAATCCTGTACCGTGAGAGCTTCCTCAATCGCGCTTAGCCGAATTCTGAGCGTCTGGCCTTCGGCTTGCCCGGACCGAATGCATTCTTCAACAGATTCCAGCCTCAACTGTAGTTGCTGAATCGATTCATCCAGCCGCCGCTTCTTGTCACTGTTGTCCCAGCCCAACACAAACCGGGACGGATCGACAGTACGATTGCGATCGTCCTTAACGTGGTGATCCCGATTACGAACGTGGCAACCGGGAGTCACGGCAGGTCCATGGATCGACTGAAATTCTTCGATGGTACTGCAGCAACGATAGTCGAAGCGATCCTCAAGTTCGGCTCGTACCCATGGCAGCAGCGCATGACCATCCCGCAGTTTCAGCTTGCGAACCAGCGAATCCGGATCAAGGGCGGAGCCATCCAGCCTCTGCTGACGTTCACGCACGCGCAGGTAAACAATCTTCTGGCCGAACCCTCGTGAATCCTGCACGCGATTCTGATTCATGTAGCTGCTGACACTGCGATAGTGCCCGTCAGGCACCAGCAGACTAAGTGAAAAATTGTGCAGCACCATTTCAATGGACGATTCCCACTGCGATTCGTCCGGCTGAACCGAAATCAGTTCCGCAGCGAACGGCACATCCCGGACAGGCAGGCCCAGGGTGTCACACAGCTGCTGACGCACATCAACTAACCGTCGCGGAAGGCTGGACTGCCGCTGCTGGAGCGCGGCGAGTTCTTCCTGAACTTCCATCAATTGTGTTCGCAGTTCGCCACGACGAACCACTTCTTCCTCGTACGCGGCTCGAACACCCATCAGCTGCCTTGATGTGTGAATCTTCAGCACCGGCAATTCGGCAAGGATCGCCTGAAACGACTCTGGATCGCCCGCGACGTCCCTGATACCGGATTCGCGCAGGGCATCATGAAAACGCTTGCTGTGAATACGTTTGCTGCCTGTATCCTTTTGTTCAAGCTCAATCAGGCGAGGGATCTCCTTCAGACGATCACCGCCGGAGTTGTCTATTTCGTTTTCGAGACGACGAATGATCGTCTGGACATCCGCGATTCCGACCGCAAGTTCTGATTTCCTGCTGCGAATCAGCTCCAGCTCCGATTGACGCGCTGCGCTTTCCGGCTCGAACAAATCAATAACTTTTTGGCGAAAGAAAGCGTCTGTCGCTGCCAGCAGTTTTTCTGAAGACCGCAGACCCTTCGCCTGATCGCGCCACTTCAACCCATCCTTTTCGATAGGTTCCAGCAGCTTCAGCTGTTCGCGTACTTTCACCAGAGTCTGATGTGTTTCGCTGAGCTGACCAAAGTGAGTCAGCAGGCTGTCCACCGTGTCTTCCCACGCCCGGGCTTCCAGCATGTGGTCACGAATGAATTCGTTCAACCGCTGAATGTCCTTTACC
>Ga0315332_10000144_pt1 | contig 26228 bp, 16 predicted proteins | sample M110034915metaG_FD_203455 | JGI IMG/M metagenome (GOLD analysis project Ga0315332, IMG submission 203455) | Ammonia-oxidizing marine archaeal communities from Monterey Bay, California, United States - M1 100m 34915 | ecosystem: Environmental > Aquatic > Marine > Intertidal zone | place: USA...
TGGCAGCATTCCGTGACGCGACACGGCGACAATTTCTCCATCCCAGCCGATTTCCGCCAGAGTCAGAACAATATCCACCATAGTCAGGCCGGCGCCCAGCAGCACGACTTTGCCACCGGGAGGCGGCAGTCGGCTGAGCCAGTCATCCCACGGGTCCGATCGGTAGCGAGGATCGTGTCGCAATGGTGAGGTCGCCGGAAACGACCCCGGCGGCTGGTTGCCGGTGGCCAGCACCACCTGTTCCGCATCGACAGCAGTTCCGTCCTTCAACAGCACTGACAGACCGCTGTCGCTGGCCGCGATGTCAACGGCCTCGTCATCGATCGATGACACCGTGACCTGACAACGTGCGTCAATAGGATGCAGACATGTTTCCAGCAAACCTCGGACGTAATCGCCATAGACCCGCCGCGGTGCAAACATCTCACGCAGTTCCACATCCGGAACGCTTCTGAAGTCGTGACGCGATCGAAGCCAGTCAACAAAATGCGACGGCATGTCGGGCAGCGCCGACATATTCCTGGCAGCAACGTTCAGCAGATGCTCAGCGCGCGTGGTCCCGTAAGCCGTGCCTCTTCCCAGCGGCCGTCCGGAATTAATGATGGCCACTCGGACGGGATGATCACTCAAGCGGACCAGATTCACGGCCGCCATAGTACCGGAGAATCCTCCACCAACGATCGCAATCGTAGTCATGAGTAACCTCTTCTGTGGGATTGCTGCCACAAACGGCGCTGCCGATCGAGTCGCTACTGGTATCTATTTCATCTCTGTTTTTTTTGCTGTCAGGGCTTAACGATATTCCGACATTCGATGGTATGCAGGCCTGACAGGATGCCACAGACAGGCAGATCGCTGCTCTTCGCGGGAACCGGCAATTTGAAAAGAAATATCAGCCACGTTGGGATCAGTTCTGTTTTCTGCGACAATGCTGTCACCGAATGCACTCAGAACAGCGGCTCAAACAGCATTGATTGCCTCACACACCGGGCACACACGTCCCACAGGCTGAACCATGAAACAGATCCTATTTGCAATTAACGTGCTGCTTCTGAGTACTGTCAATACATCGATTACGAACGCCGCAGCGCCGGCGCAGCCCAACATTGTTGTCTTTCTGGTGGACGACATGGGCGTGATGGACACGTCAGTACCGTTTCTGGCGGACGCCGCAGGACGACCGAAACGGTATCCGCTGAACGATTACTACCGTACGCCCAACATGCAGCGGCTGGCAGCGCAGGGCATCCGCTTCAACAATTTCTATGCCATGAGCGTTTGCTCACCGACGCGCATATCCATTATGACCGGCCAGAATGCAGCGCGGCATCATGCGACCAACTGGATCAATCCTCGCAGCAACAACCGCGGACCGCAGGGACCTCCGGACTGGAACTGGAAAGGCCTGAATAATGACAGCCTGACATTGCCAGGTCTGCTGCGGGACGCCGGCTATCGCACCATTCATGTTGGCAAGGCACATTTCGGGCCGGACGATTCGCCGGGCTCTGAACCTCTGAACCTGGGTTTCAGCGTCAATGTGGGCGGCGCTTCTTTCGGAGCACCTGGCAGCTATTACGGGAATGAGAATTACGGTCTCGGGACAAAACGAGAACACCATGCCGTGCCGCACCTGAAGAAGTATCACGGCACAGAGACTTTTCTGACCGAAGCCCTGACGATCGAAGCGAAACAACGACTGACGGAGACGGTTAAGGCCGATCAACCATTTTATCTGTACATGTCTCACTACGCCGTGCACGCTCCCTTTCACTCGGACCCGCGTTTTGCGGACAACTACGCTGACTCCGGCAAGTCAAAGAACGCTCAGGCGTTTGCGACTTTGATTGAAGGGATGGACAAATCGCTGGGGGACATTCTGGATCATCTGGATGAACTGGGCGTTGCCGAAAACACACTCATTTTCTTCCTGGGTGACAATGGCTCTGACGCCCCACTCGGACATCAGCACGAAGTCGCGTGTGCGGCTCCGCTGCGAGGCAAGAAGGGAGCCCACTACGAAGGCGGTATGCGAGTGCCATTCATCGCCGCATGGGCCAAACCCTGGGCCACCAATGTTCACCAGCGGAAGCTGTCCATCCCGGCCGGATCAATTAACTCGCAGCTGGGCGCCGTCCAGGACATGTTCCCGACCATCACCGATATCGTGGGAACAGAGTCGCCGACGAATCACAAGGTTGACGGTTTCAGTCTGAAGAAATTGTTGACGGGAACGGAAGATTCGTCTCGCGAAGAAAAATTCCTGATGCACTATCCGCACGCACCGCACCGCAGCAACTATTTCTCCAGTTATCGCAACGGAGACTGGAAGATCATTTACCACTACTTCCCGTCCAAAGTTTCTGATGGCTCTCACTACCAGCTCTACAACCTTGCACGGGACCCTTTCGAATCCACCAACCTTGCCTCAGAAAAACCAGACCGGCTGAGCAGCATGATGCGGGAATTAACCGCGAGTCTTGAACAGCACGACGCTCAGTACCCCGTCACAGCGAAGAACGGTTCCACACCCGCGCAGCCAGTTCTGCCGTAACATAATATACTGGCGCAGGTGACTCTTACTGGTCGACACTCTGCGTGACGATGTATTCACCAGCCGTACGTCTCGCTCGGACTCTGGCACTCCTCGTACGATCGGCAGAGAATAGAGGTGCGTGGTTCCGGCTCACTAATCGCCCGAAAATACTCCATTCGTGATTCATTGGCTTCGCAACGTCCCATATGCCATTCTGGCCGCCTGCATGCTGATCTCTGTGATTGGTCTGTCTGGTTTGCAGCGAGCGGACGAACTCTATGGGACCTCCCGTCTGTTTGAACGCCAGTTAATCTGGATCGGCATGGCATGGCCAGCAATGCTGGCCGTTACCGTGTTTTCATATCGACCGTTACGACATCTGAGCCCGTGGCTCTATGCTGGCAGCCTGTTGCTGTTAATCATGGTGCTGTTCATGCCGCCGATCAACGGTTCACGACGCTGGATCCCGCTGGGACTGTTCGACTTCCAGCCCAGTGAACCCGCGCGACTGGCCTTTATCCTGGCACTGGCGCACTACCTGATGCACCGCGATTCACAGAAGACTGTGCGCGGACTATTGCCGCCGTTTGTCATAACAATGCTGCCACTACTGTTGATTCTGCGTGAACCGGATCTGGGAACTGCCATGCTGTTCCTGCCGATTCTGTATACAATGCTGTTTGTCGCCGGAGCCCGTCCCGCCCATCTGCTGGTGGCGGCTTTGATCGGCCTTGCGATGCTGCCGGTGATGTGGCAGCAGATGAGCCGTGAACAGAAATCCCGAGTGGTGATGGTCTTTAGTCAAAAGGATGGGGGCCCTGCACCGACCGGAGATGGGTTTCACCTGCATCAGTCAAAGCAGGTATTCGCGCTGGGGGGCCTGGGAGGCAGCATCACTCATGACGAACCGGTTATCGACGACCCGTCCGCCTATATACTTTACGCGGCCAGAACCGATTTCATTATTTCGGTCATCGGCGAGCGCTACGGGATAGCCGGTGCTGCTGTTCTGTTGCTGTTGTATGGAGTGATCGTCGTGCGAGGACTGGCAATTGCCAAACGAACCAAGGAGCCCTTCGGGCGACTCGCGGCCGTAGGTATCGTGACAATGATTGCCACGCAGGCACTGATCAACGCCGGTATGACCGTCGGTCTGATGCCGATCACCGGCATCACACTGCCCATGTGCAGCTATGGCGGATCCAGCCTGCTTTCAACGTGTATTGCGATGGGACTGCTGATGAACATTTCTATGCATCCGGGCTACGAAGTTGCCGGATAGACACCACTCTGACCGGTTAAGAGAAACGACTCCCATGACCTGCAACGGCGCAAACACAGACGGTGCAGATTCGAACGCGCAAGGAGACTCTGACGAGTCTAATCTGCCGGGAAGTCCCGACACAAACACGCCGCCCGCAATAATCATTGGCTGGACCTGTCCAAAATGCGACACCGACATCGAACTGCATCGCGACGTTTGCTGGAATTGTCTCTACAATCCAAACGCCTGCTGAAGCTTCTTCCCAACCACCTGTTCCTGCCGGTCTCTCGCCATGCCTGAAAACTCCGTCGTCTTCTCGATTCTGCTTTGCCTCACAACGAATGCAGCGACGGCACAGGACGGACATGCGCCCTATCCGCAAAATCGAGTTCGTGGCTACTACTTTCGTCAGGCGGAAAAGCATCTGACGCCGGGCCAGCCCGCACCGGAGCTGTTGCCACAGTTCCCGGGTCTGGATGGAGGTGCCTTTGGGCACTGGGGACAGGATCCTCCGCAACGAAGCATCGATAATACGCTGAACGAAGTCGACAGCGGTAACGTGATCTGCAGTCGCATTATTCACTTCGGAACGAACACGCAAAAAGGAGTGGCCGTCCGACTGAGCGATGGGGCCGATGCCGTCAGCGTTGTCTTCGACCCGCTGTCACTGTCCTTCATCGATTCGTGGCAGGGAGGATTCGTTTCTCGAGGTTCCAGTCGATACGGCGTTCACGATGGAGCAAGAGCCGTCGGACAGCGATCATTTGATTTCAGCGGCAGTCGCTGGCACGTTCCGAACAACGCGAAGACGCGATATCTTGGCTTCTATCGCAACGATGCGAATGTTGTGTTCAGCTACGCAATTGGCGATGCCACTGTTTACGATCGAATGTGGCTTCTGAACGGTCTGCTGGTCCGGTCGCTGCAATTCGATGGCAGGCTCCCGACAGATACAAGGCTAAGGCTGTTTGGAATCAGCGGCCCTCCCCAACTGGCACGGTTTGGCCCGTACCAGGATTTCGTCGCTGCTCAGAAGAACAGAACTGCGTCCGTCGGTTTTTTTGACGTCAGCGGAGCACAACTTGTTGCTGACGAGGGACAGAATGCTGCCGCTGTCTTAAGTTTCGAGGACGCGACTCCTTCCACAACACTGCACCTGCAGTTCCGACGGCAGTCGTCAAAAGGTGAGGCAGCGTTGCAAGCAGTAGGCGGCGAATCACCCCATGCTCCGTCGTTGCTGATTGCCGGTGGCCCGGGACAGTGGGCAAAGGATGTTGTCACGACAACCGGCGAACCGGGCGACGAATCCGCTGCCTACGCGATCGATACTCTGACCATTCCCTACGCCACAGCCAATCCATTCGGCACGCCGATGCGCTTGGCCGGCGCGGCAGCAATGGACGGCGGTCGAATGGCCGTGTCCACACTGCTGGGGGACGTCTGGGTTGTCAGCGGAGTCAACGACGACCTGCAGGAATTAAAGTGGCAACGAGTCGCGGCGGGACTGTATCAGCCACTGGGACTGGTGATCAAAGATGGCAGGATCATTCTGGGCGGTAACGATCAGATCACGCGGCTGCACGATTTGAACGGTGATGGTGAAGCCGACTTTTATGAATGCGTCACCAATGATTATCCCACAACCGGCGGTCACGACTTCGCCACGTCACTGCAGCAGGACAAAAAAGGTCGACTGTACTGGGCTACTGCGTCCGGTGACTTCGGACTGACTCGACTGACGGAAGGGCAGAAGCCGGTATCAATGGGTTCCGGCCTCAGAAACTCCAATGGCATCGGCGTGTCGCCGGACGGAAATATCATGCTGGCAACAGTTCAGGAAGGCAGCTGGGCACCAGGCACGGCCATCTTCAACGTCGGGAACGGCAGCTTTCACGGTCACCGCGGTCCGCGCGGAGGATTTGGCGAATTCGGCTACGACCTGCCACAGTGTTTTGTTCCTCGAGGAATCGATAATTCGGCGGGAGAAATCCGCTTTCTGCCCGATGACGAACGCCTCGGGCCACTGGCGGGCGCAGTCATTGGTTCGTCATACGGATACTGCAATCACTACATGGTCCTGCGTGAAGAAATTGACGGGCATGTTCAGGGCGGACTCGTACCCCTGCCGGGTGAGTTTCTCAGCGGTTCATGCCGACTGGCATTCAACGAACATGATGGGCACATCTACGTGGCCGGAACCGAAGGCTGGCAAAGCTATGCTGCAGAAAACGGTTGTCTGCAGCGACTACGATTCACCGGCAAACCACTGCATCTGCCAATAAGAATTGAAACTCGACAGAACGGCCTGATCGTCCACTGCAACACGGAAATATCTGCGGAGTCAGTCCGGAAGGAAAACGTCTTCTGTCAGCAGTGGAATTACCTGTACAGCGGAGCCTATGGTTCACCGGAATACAGCGTCAAAGATGAGGGACGACAGGGGCACGATTATGTGCCCGTTCGGTCGGTGCATCTGCTGCAGGACAAGCGAAGCGTCTTCATCGAAATACCTCAGCTGCACCCGGTCATGCAGTTTCACCTGCATATGAAGCTGAAAGCGGCTGATGGCACAGTATTTACCCCGGATGCCTATTCTTCGATTTATGCGATGGGAACAGCATTTACGGACTTTCCCGGTTATCAGCTGGTCGCCAAACGCCGCTGGCCCGGTTTTCCGCATGCAAAAACGTACGAACAGGACCCTCGCCTCATCGAACAGGACGCCTTTGGTACCAATTTCGGATGGGTATCCAGCGCTAAGAAGATGACACTCAATGCTGTCACGGGACTGCAGTACGAACCGAAGCGGCTGAAGATAGCGCCGGGAACACGAGTCGCTCTGACGTTCCACAACACCGACCCCGGCATGCCGCACAACGTCGTGGTTGTCAAAGCCGATGCGATGGAGGAATTCGGTGGCCAGTCCATGGTGCTGGCCAGCAATCCGCGAGCCATTGCCACTCACTATGTGCCGGATGATCCTGCAGAAATCTGTTTTTCACCAATCCTGAACCCCGGCGACCAGTACACCGTGTACTTCGAAGCTCCGCAGGAAACCGGTCGATACCGATTTCTATGCACCTATCCCGGACACTGGAAAGTCATGCGAGGCAGCCTGTACGTGTTGCCGGACGACCAACCCCTGCCGCCTCCAGCTGCGGATGAAATCACTCGCCAATTTGTAAAACGCTGGACGATGCCGGACTTTCAGGACCTCACAGCAAAACAACTCACCGGACGTTCAGCAGCAAACGGCGAATCCGTCTTTAATCAGGCCGGCTGTATCAAGTGCCACAGAATCAAGGGCAAGGGCGCAAAACTGGGGCCGGAATTGTCTGATGTCAACAAGCGATTCAAGGGTGACAAACTGCTGCAACAGATTCTGACACCGTCGTCGGACATCAACAAACTGTACCAGACCTGGATTGCCGTGCGGGATGACGGCACAGTGGTGAGTGGGTTGATGACGGAACAGAACGACACAGCCATGACTCTGGTGCCGAATCCATTGAAGCCGGATCAAGTCGTCACGATCAACAAAGAACAAATCGACGAGTTGATCCCGTCAAAACAGTCAACGATGCCCGATGGTTTGCTGATGACGTTTTCGAAGGACGAGATCCTGGATCTGCTGGCGTTCATTCAACAAAACGGAAGCGCCGAAGACTAACAGACCACTTTTATCTCGCTGCCTGGCTCCAGCCTGGAAACGCCTGTCCGCAAAGCTCTGTTTCGCAGGCGCGTTCCAAATCTCACCCGGTCTCTCCGCAAATGACCGCGACGAATTGGTTAACGCGTCTTGTCTTAATACGGACGGTGTTCAGGCATTCTTTTTTCTATCTGTCGTCTGCTCCACAGACCTGGACTCCGCAGTATCCCTGACCCGCAGCAGCGGGTTGGACCGGTACGTTGCGTACTTGCCGATCCAGCGTTCCATGATGTCGCGAAGCCGCATTAAGCGAATTTATACGAAGGCGACCTTCTGTCCGCGTGTCGACCAGCCCCGCTTCCCGCAGACCGTCAAGGTGTTTCATGACGCCGAATCCTGACAACTGCGGAAGCTGGCCAACGATGTGCGTTGTCTGCTGTGGCCTGTCGCTCGGCATCCTCCAGAAGATGATCGAGCGATTTATATCGGATCCCTCGCCATGCCGTCACTTGTTTCATGTTGATTAAAAGGAGCGGCTCCGATTGTTGACAGCCTGAACAGACCACCCCCAGTACGTTACTAAATGGCAACGTAATGTCCGGCGACGGCTACCCGCCGGCACATGACGGACCGTCGGCTTACATTCACGTGGACGCGATTGATCCAGCACTGGATGCCAGTAACAAGCACGACGGCAAAATACTGATGCCACGAATGAGCATCGGCGAATACGGGTTCATAGTTCACTTCGAAGACACGGAAGGCAACTGATTCGCACTGCAGGAATCGTCGGCTGCCGGTGTCCAGTCGGAGTGCTGACACTGACTTTGACGGCAAGGCGCGCGATACGGGCCGGTCAGTGGTGGTCATGCGGAAAAGTCCTCCATTCTGCACTCCAAACTCATGAATGAAGGGCATTTTCTTCTCGATTCGCCGCCAAACCGCATATGATTGACACTTGAACGATGTGCGGCGCCGGGTTAATTATATTGCGCTGCAGCGAGTGCAATTCATCTGGTGGCCCCAAAATCGCCAGACGCGACCCTGCCTGACCGATTCTCGAAGCCGTGAGAACCCACACACTTCTCTCACGGAGTAACGATTCATGAGACGATTACAAACGGCGCATCGCCGCAGTTTTCTAAAAGCCTCCGGAGTTTCCGTGGCGCTGCCGATGCTCGAATCATTGGCGGCTGCAGACACCACTCCCGATAACACAGCCAGGCGACTGGTCTGTATTGGTGGCTATCTTGGTTTTCATCAGAAGTCGATCTACCCGCAGCAGGTCGGACGTGATTATGAGATTTCGCCGTTGCTGCGTCCCATCGCCGAACACCGAAACGATTTCACCATCTTCTCCGGTCTTGACCATCGTGCCCCCAACGGGCATGGTGCGTGGAGCAATTATCTGTGCGGCCAGGACCCGGCAGCGGTGTCGCTGGATCAGATTGTCGCTGAGCATATCGGTCAGAATTCTCGCTTTCCCTCGGTGCAGCTGACCGCCGGAAAAGCCAGTCGCTCCATGAGCTATACGCGGCAGGGCATCGCACTGCCAATGATACAGCGTCCGAGTGTTTTTTATCGAATGCTGTTTGCTTCAGCCGACGATCGTGCACACACGGAATATCTTCTGAAGAGCGGGCGCAGCGCCCTGGACCTTGTTCTGACCGATGCTCAGCGACTGCGGGCAAACGTGTCCGGTCGCGATGCGGAAAAACTGAGCGAGTACTTTGATTCCGTCCGCGATGTGGAAAAACGTATGGCCCGTCAGCTAAAGGGCATCGACAACCCCATTCCACAAACAGATTATCGCCTGCCGAACTACGATCCGGTCGCGCCGAATCTCATGCTGGAAGCCGAGACACTGATGTACGACCTGATGGCCCTCGCGCTGCAGACGGACTCAACACGTGTGGCCACGATGTTCCTGGCCGGGCTTGGTCAGGTCTTCACGATCGATGGCGAAACATTGCAGGCCGGCTACCACGCTCTTTCTCATCACGGTAACGATCCTGACAAGGTCCGTGATCTGGTAAAGGTTGAGCTGGAACACATGAAATGCTTCAATCGCTTTCTGAATCAGTTGAAAACAAAAACCGATGCACACGGGCGACCACTGCTGGATTCGACCGTCGTCATGATGGGTACGGGCATGGGAGACGCCAGCCGTCACGCGAATGACAACCTGCCGACCATTGTCGCCGGTGGTGGATTCCGACATGGTCAGCATCTTGCCATCGATCGTGAGCAGCCAACAACCCCTCTGCTGGGTGACCTGTTTATCACGATGATGCAGCGACTCGGCCTGGAAGAAGACCACTTCTCGAACGCAAATCAGAACCTGAATCATCTGTTCAGCTAATCTTTGCCGAACAGCGCCCGGCGCTCGACAGAGCGGAACGGTCACACCCCTGCCTCACAGACACTCCATCCATCCTGTCCTTAACGCACGACATCAGCCGAAGCGCCATCTGAGCGGCCCGTCGACATGAAGATGCTTTCCCGGATTCATCGCAGCAGACAAGTCGTGCTGCTGCCATTCTTTTACTGTACTCTGCTGCACGCTGCCGAGCCGGTCCCGGAACGCTGCGCGAAGTTCCTTTCCACGTATTGCCTCGACTGCCACGATGCGGCCACAGCAGAAGGTGAAGTCAATCTGGAATACAGTGAAATCGCGTGGGACACTGACAGTGCCCGGCATCATTGGGAGCGCGTACTGAAGGCGGTGAAGACAGGCGCTATGCCTCCGCAGGATATGGCTCAACCCGACTCGGCCGAGCACACGGCAATGCTGCAGTGGCTGGATGAATCGCTTACCCGACATTCGCCGACCGGCGGAACTGTTCTGCGGCGGTTAAACCGGGACGAATATCGTTACACCATCCGCCAACTGTTTGGAATGCCCTTTGAACTGCCGGATGGGTTTCCACGGGACACCAGCGGTCAACAGTTTGACACCATTGGTGACCGCTTGATTCTTTCGCCGCCACTGATGAACGCTTATGCGGACGTCGCCAGCAGCATAGCTGATGAAATCTTTCCTCCCGTGCGTCCAGCGCCTGTATCGACAGTAAGAATGGTGACACCCGATGATCTTGTCATCAGCTATTCTTCGGGAAGTGTTCGCAGCAATGCGATGCGACTGGCGTCACGATGCGGTCCCAAAATGCGAAGCTGCACCTGGCCAAGTAAAGTTGAGCTCACTGATTCCGGGCTCTATCGAATTCAGATCGACGCATCCACATTTGGCCCCGCTTCTGCCGAACCGATGCTGTTAAAAGTGCTGGCCAGCGACGTGTCCGGCAAGGACAGTGTGAATGTCAATAGTCTTCGTCTGCTGCAGCAGATCGAAGTCTCTGAACAGCAGGCTACGACCGTTGAATTCGAGGCCGAACTCTACGAAGGCCAGACCGTCGTCTTTCATTATGCGAACGCACCGCTGAACAGTGATCGTGCAGACAAGGAATCACTGCTGGCGTGGTTTCGGTCAAAGTTTGAAGCTGACCCGCGATATCTTGCTGCATGGCAGCAGTTGACTCAGGACGACAGCCGGGGTGGTTTTCGTGGCGGCCTGGGCTGGAAACGCGTCAAGAACTTTATGGCCAGTGACGAACTGGACATCCGTCAGGCCACGATGGATTCTGAGGCAACCAAAAAGCTGCTCAAGGCCATCGCCGGTAATCCCGTTCTGTACACAGAGACCATCGCCTACGACAGTTTTGAAAACGGTCCCGCCCTTGAGATCCACGATGTCCTGATCGAAGGGCCGCTCAGCCGAGTGGACGGACCGCGAGACACAACCCGCAGAAAGATTCGGTCCGGAATTCTGGGTAGCAACTTTAGTCCGGACAGCGACCAGCAGATCCGTCAGATGCTGACGCGGTTTTTGTCACGTGTCTTTCGACGACCTGTACAGCCCGAGTTAGTTGACGGGTTTCAGGCGATGCTGCAACAGCACCAGGCCACGGGACACGGTTTTGAACAGTGCATGCACCTTGTGCTTCGCGCAGCGCTGATGTCGCCGCGGTTCCTGTATCGTGAGACGACCGAGGGCCTGCTGGATGAGTATGACCTGGCAAGTCGCCTGGCCTACTTTCTGACAAGTCACCCACCGGATGACAAGCTGCTCGCTCTGGCAGAAAAAGGGAAACTGAGCGACACCAGGATTCTGCGAGTACAGGCCGTGCGGCTTATGCCCCGAGACCAGGCGGCACCGATGATTCGCCGCTTTACCGGCCAGTGGCTCGATACGAATCGGCTGGATGACATCATGCCCGATCCTCGCCTGAACTTCACTGATGAGGATCAGCGCCGTTCCCGACAGGAGGTCGAAATGTTCTTCGCCGAAATGGTGAAAAAGAACCTGCCCATGACAGACTTTGTTTCGCCCGATTTTACGTTTACGACCGCCGGCATTGCCAGGAAAATCTACCAGCTGAACGACGACGCATACGATCCGAAAAATAAGTCGATGCAGCGAGTGACTCTACCACGCGACGGACGATACGGAGGAATTCTGGGGCAGGCTGCGGTTTTGATGGCAACGGCCAACGGAGTCGATACTCAGCCTGTCGTGCGAGGCGTGTGGGTTCTTGAGAACGTGCTGGGCGATCCGCCGCCGCCGCCGCCCAAAGCTGTGCCCGCGATCACTCCCGATACCACCGGGGCCAGGACACCTCGTGATCTGCTGGCCGCCCACGCCACAGAAGACAGCTGTACCAGCTGCCACAGAAAAATCGATGCCATTGGCTTCGCTCTGGAAAACTTTGATGCCGTCGGCCGCTGGCGAGACCACTATCCCGTCTGGTCCAAAGACAGCAAGGGTCGACCTGTTTCCAGGGCGGGGGCGACTATCGATTCAAGTGGACGGCTGCCCGACGGAACATCAATAGCCAACATCGTGGACCTGAAACGCTGGGTCACGAACAACGTTGATCAATTCTCACAATGCCTGGCTGAAAAGCTGATTACCTACGCTACCGGTCGTGAACCCAGCTACGTTGAACGCAAGGAAATCAGCGGGATCGTCGAGCAGAATCACGAAACCGGAAACGGTTTTCAGGATCTCATCCTGGCTCTCGTGTTAAGCGAAACCTTCCACACGAAGTGACCGGCCTCACCGCTTCTTAGTGGCATTGCCCGTTCAGGTGGTGGGCCAGCGATGGGCTGAGCATCAGATCTGATGCTCAGCCAAACATGGGGACGCTCTACCCTGAAGCGACAGATTATCTTTGACACAGCTCACCCGCCGTCCTTAATAATTCAGTCTCCGCCGACACGCCGCCCCCACCTCTTCTGACTGCGAATCGTATGCTAATACCAAATCACCACAGCCGCCGTTCATTTCTCGCCGCCGCGTCAGCTTCCATCGTCTGGCCACTGACCGACATCAGGATCGCTGCGGCGGCTGATCGAAGGACTCTCACCGCCGATTATCCTTTTCAGCTGGGCATTGCGTCCGGCGATCCGTCACCCGATGGCATGGTCCTGTGGACTCGACTGGCACCCGATCCCTTGAGTGGCGGCGGGATGCCAGATGAGGATGTTCGTGTGCGGTGGCAGGTCGCGACGGACGAAGGCATGAAGAAAGTTGTTCGGAAGGGGGTGATCACAGCTGCGAAGAACTGGGCTCATTCTGTTCATGTCGAAGTGCAGGGACTGCTGCCGGACCGCACGTACTGGTATCAATTCTCCGCAGCCGGCGAAACCAGTGACGTCGGCCGAACCAGAACGACGCCCGCTGCCAGCGTGATGCCCGATAAACTCCGCTTTGCATTTGCGTCGTGCCAGCACTATGAGTACGGCTACTTCAATGCCCTGCGACATATGGCAAATGAAGACTTACACGCCGTCGTGCATCTGGGCGACTACATCTACGAAGGCGGCCTCTCACAGAACAAAGCTCGTCAGCATAACAGCGCAGAAATTGTTTCACTGGACGACTATCGCAATCGATACGCCCTGTATCGCAGTGACGCCGATCTGCAGGCGGCCCATGCTGCGTTTCCGTGGATCGTGACGTGGGACGATCACGAATTCGACAACAACTGCGCCGGCGACATTTCGGAAGAACCCGGTGTGGCAGCCGAACAGTTCCTGAAGCGACGAGCCGACGCATACAAAGCCTACTACGAACACATGCCGTTGCGCCGCTCCACGTTGCCTCACGGCCCGATGATGCAGCTGTATCGGAACATCACGTATGGCCGACTGGCTCAGTTTTCAGTTCTTGATACACGACAGTACCGCACTGATCAGCCCTGCGGCGATCACAACAAACCGCTGTGTGACGGCGTGTTCGATCCAAACGCGACTCTGCTGGGCGACATTCAGGAAAAGTGGTTATGCGACGGTTTGGCAGCGTCACCATCGCGCTGGAATATCCTGGCCCAGCAGGTGATGATGGCCCGAGTGGACAGGACACCTGGTGACGCCGTAGCTTACAGTATGGACCAGTGGGCCGGATACGAAGCAGGCCGAAAGCGACTGATACAGTTTCTGGACGATCACCGAGTTTCCAATCCTGTAGTACTCACGGGAGATATTCACACTAACTGGGTCAACGATATCAAGGTCAACTTTGACGACGAAACCGCAGCACCGGTCGCCACAGAGTTTGTCGGCACGTCTGTGACCTCAGGCGGCAATGGCGCTCAAAAGAGAAAAGATACGGACGGTGTACTGGCTGACAATCCATTCGTGAAGTTCTATAACGCTGAACGAGGATACGTGCGGTGCGAGGTAACGCCGCAGCAGTGGCAGACAGATTTCCGAGTTGTACCGGTAGTGACCGAACCTGAGTCACCGTGTCTGACGCGAGCGACATTCGTCGTCGAAAACGGCCGGGCCGGGGCAGAACGAGCCTGAGTTGACAGCTTCAATCCTGCTACCAGCATTTCGGCGGCAACAGCCGGGCCGTTTCAGAAATTCACTTTTCCACAGGACCAAACCACGATGAGCAATGTGCAGAGATTCGGCGCAACAGGCGATGGAACGACAGATGACACGGAAGCCATTCAACATGCTCTGCACGACGGTGATGGCATGCTGCATTTTCCGCCCGGCAGTTATCGCATCACCAAACCAATCGAAGTAAACCTGGAAAAGGGCGGCCCCGCAGGCATCGACGGCACCAGCGGAACAGCACGAATCCTGATGAATGGACCGGGGCCCGCATTTCGGCTGGTGGGAACTCACGAAGGTACCGGCGATCCGAATTCGGTTACTGGGAATGTCTACCCGAACCAGCGACTGCCAACGATCAGGAACATCGAAATCGAAGGCGGACACACCGAGGCCGACGGGATCCAGCTTGTCGGAACCATGCAATCCGTCTTTGAGGGCGTTTTGATTCGACGATGTCGGCATGGAATTCATCTGTTCCAGCGAAATCGAAATGTGTTGATCAGTCACTGCCATATCTACCACAACACAGGTGTCGGTATATTTCTGGACCGCATCAACCTGCATCAGATCAACATTGCCGGCAGCCATATCAGCTATAACCGGCTGGGAGGCATTCGCATCGAAGATTCTCAGGTGCGAAATCTGCAAATCACCGGTAATGACATCGAATACAACAACCACGCCGCCCACAAGACCGAACCGGAACCGACTGCTGAAATCTACGTCGATACCACAGCACCTGGCGCCAGCGTCAATGAGGTGACGATCGCATCGAATACCATTCAGGCCACGACATCACCAGGCGGATGCAACATCCGCATCCACGAAGCCGCCGGCGATGATGAACGGCCACCGGGGCTGTGGGCGATTTCCGGAAACATCATCGGCAGCCAGGAAAACAACATGCACCTGACCGGCTGCTACGGCATTTCCATCAGCGGCAACTGCATCTATTCCTGCTCGAACCGCAACCTGTTAATCGAGAATTCAAAACAAATCAACGTGGGCAATAACACCTTTCGGCGCCACACACCGGCGTTGGGCACTGGTGTGCGAATCGTCAAATCGTCGGACATTACGCTGAATGGTTGCTCGATTCTGGATGAACATCCGGACGGCCAGCCATCAGGGGCCTCGCCACTGGAACTGGTGCAATGTAATCGCATTAATATTTCCGGCAGCCAGTTGATCGACGGCGTGCCCTGCGGACTGGATGCGGTTGACTGCAGCAACGTCAACGTCAACGGGTGTTCAATTCATGAGACAAGAAGTGCTAAGAAGTCTCAACACGCTGTTCGTTTTGCCGGTACAGGCCAGGGAAATCTGCTGGCAATGAATGTGATCAGTCCGACAACTCAGGATACGTTATCCATCGCCGAATCCTCCGGAGTACGTGTTGACGGAAACCCCGCGGAAAAGGCGACCAAATAACGCAGTCATTCCCGGCCGGAGTCTGGGAATGAGCAGGTCGGTGTTGACCCGTTACTACGCGTGGAACGTGTCCGGCACTGAGCCGCCCGATGAACGTCCGCCGAACAGGGCATAAGCTGTATAGCCTGCAGTCATCAGCTCGCGGATTTGTTCTGGTTTCCTGCGCTTGCCACGAAAATAGACGAACCGATTGGAGCCCGTTTCCATGTATGCGCCTTTTCGTTCTGCAAGGAAATCAAGCTTCTCAACGTCCAGGAAATCCCGGATGGCCGACTCATCGTCTCCTTTCAATACAAAAGATTTCGAAAACTCCGGATGCTCAACAAAATCGATATCCTGACCTCCGATCATCGCTCCCAGTTTCGACAACAGCCCTTCGGGCCACAAAGTAAAGCAGGGAAGGTTGAGTGAATCTGACTCCAGAGAAATCACGGTCTGGGAATGACAATGCTGATGTTGACCGCCTCCGGTCGTGTACTGGTAATCGAAGATCGCCAGCGTTGTGGTCTCGCCCTCGGCCTTCATCACGTTACGCATCTTGCGACTGTGCCCTTTGTTGAACAAAGAGAAGTCCTGCATCCCGGCCAGCAGGTTGTCATCCTGCGTCGCCGAAAACGCCAACCCGATTTCCGATGCGATCACGCTCAGGGCTGCCGTCCGCTTCTTTTCAAAGTGCCGCACCATTAAAATGATGACCGCGACAAGTAATATGACGCCCGCAATCAAGGCAAGCCAGATGAAAATTCTCTGTTCGCCATTCCACGCGGCTGGTGCGGCAATTCTTATGACACCTGTCGGTATACCCTGTGGCAATGCTTCGGCCGCAACAACGGCCTGATATGCCACGCTGGCTTCCGCACGTTCCTGAGCCACGCAGAATGAGGCCAGCCCCACGAAGCACATGATCCCTGCGGTCATCCTGACAAATACGTTCACCACGTTGAGACAACATTGATTCATGACAGAACTCCTTCATCGCGTTCGTCGCTGCTGAGAATGATATCCGAAAGCAGGTCACTGCTACGCACGGCCCCTGATTCCCCTCGTCCCGTGGCCAAAGCATCGGGAACAGGAAGAAAATCGAAACAGTTCCCAAATTTTTTCCTTCGCCCCCTGACTCCGGCCAGGCAACGGTCTTCCCGGAAGCTCTGCTTCGTCGTCAGCAGATACAATTCCCCATTCGTGGCGACATCGATTAATGCATGTGGCTCGGCCCGGTTCCGGACAATGGATCAATGACGTCCCGGAGAGATTGAAGTCCAGCATGAGGAAGCAGAGCTTTGTGGGCAGGCGTTCCCAGGCCGGGGCCGGAGAACAAGAGGGTGATATCACGAAAGGATCGCGGACACGGGGCGAGCCAGTTCCTGCACTCCGGTCAGACGTTCGTCCAGTCCTCGGTGCTTGACGGTAAAGCGCGCGTGGTTGATACCCAGTCGGTTCAGGATTGTGGCGTTCAGATCACGAATGTGGACGGGGTCGCGCAGAATGTTGTAACCGAATTCATCGGTTTCCCCATGAGTCACGCCGCCTTTGATGCCACCCCCGGCCAGCCACATCGAGTAACATTTTGGATGGTGGTCACGACCATAATTGTTCTTTGTCAGGGTGCCCTGGCTATAGATTGTGCGACCGAATTCACCACCCCAGATGACCAGCGTGTCATCCAGCAGACCTCGCTGTTTCAGATCCTGAATAAGGGCCCACGCCGGTTGATCGACTTCCCTGGTCTGACGACGAATATTAGCCGGCAGACCACTGTGATGATCCCAGCCTCGGTGAAAAATCTGTATGAAACGGACGTCGCGCTCGGCCATGCGTCGAGCCAGCAGGCAATTGTGACCAAAGGTGCCGGGTTTCAGAGCTTCGTCGCCATACATGTCGAGGATGTGTTTCGGCTCACCGGACACGTCCACCAGATCGGGAACGGATGACTGCATTCGAAACGCCATCTCGTACTGAGCAATTCGAGCCTGTGTTTCCGGGTCACCCAGATCGTCGTGAATGCGGTGATTCATGGCCTGCAGCCGATCCAGCATCAACCGCCGAGTTTCCTGCGTGACACCGCCGGGATTCGACAGGTAAAGAACCGGATCTCCCTGAGCACGGAAAGCCACGCCTGCGTGCGTTGACGACAGGAAGCCGCTGCCCCATAGTCGCGAGTACAGCGCCTGCCCTCGTGGTTCGCAGTTCAGCACAATGAATTCCGGCAGGTTACGATTCAGGCTGCCCAGACCGTAGCTGATCCACGCGCCAAGTGTGGGCCGACCCGGAACCTGGTTACCGGTCTGGATGAATGTAATTGCCGGGTCGTGATTAATGGCCTCTGTCCACACCGTATGCAATGTCGCAATGTCGTCGGACATCGAGCCGATTTTCGGCAGCAACTCGCTGACTCGTTTTCCACTGTCTCCATGCTGGCCGAAGCGAAACATAGACGGGGCAATCGGAAACCGCGCCTGAGACGCGGTCATCGTGGTCAGCCGCTGTCCTTTGCGGACGGATTCCGGCAAGTCCTTATTATACCAATCCACCATCTGCGGCTTGTAATCGTACGTGTCCAGATGCGACGGAGCCCCCGCCATAAACAGCCAGATGACTCGCTTGGCCCGAGCTGGAAAATGCTGATGTATATGCCCCGCCGTAGTGCCCGCGTTCGCTCGTTCGCTCAGCATTCCAGCCAGCGCTGCGGCGCCCAGTCCTTTCGAACTGCGACCGAAGAACTGACGGCGAGTTTCCAGATTAATCCATTGATCGATCGGATTTGTATTCATGATTCTGTCACCGTCTGTCCGCCGTAGTCAATTAACCGCTTCGTGATGTCCCACTTCCCTGACCTGTGTCATCCGAGCGATAGCTCGCACCCACCGCCGGTCGGCACCGGCTATTTGCTTACGAAGTCGTCTCGATTCATCAGTGTGTTGGCGACCAGGGTCCATGCAGCCACTTCCGCCGCGTCAAGTGTTTCATCCGGCGTGGTGTCGCCTGTACTAATAAGGTCCTTCGCAGCTTCGGGCTGTTGTTGAAACATCGTCTTCAGGTCGCTGGCCGCAGCAATCATGTCGGCCACATCGACAGCTTCGGCCGGGCGACTGAGGACCGCCGACAGCATCCACCTGGCCCGGGACTGATCATCCGCTTCCTGTCGGATGGTGTTTTCGGCAAGTCGTCGGGCGGATTCCACAAACTGCGGATCATTCATCAGTACCAGCGCCTGAATGGGCGTGTTGGTCCGTTCGCGGCGAACGGTGCACTGTTCGCGAGTCGGTGCGTTAAAGGCAGCCATCGAAGGCGGAGGGGCGGTGCGTTTCCAGAAGCTGTAAACGCTGCGACGATACAACCCGTCACCTGAATCGCGTGAGAAAATTCGCGTGTTGCTGCCGGTGATGGCAACGACCTTCCACAACCCGGCTGGCTGATATGGCTTGACACTCGGACCACCCATATCACGCCGCAGCAGTCCGCTCACAGCCAGTGCCTGGTCACGCAGCACTTCGGCATCCAGTCGAATGCGCGGCCCTCGAGCGAGATAACGATTGTCTGCATCCTGTGCCAGTATTTCCGCAGTAACGACACCGCTTTGGCGGTATGTGGATGATGTCAGGATGAGTTTCAGAATGTGGTTTACGTTCCAGCCGGACTGCACGAACTCAACGGCCAGCCAGTCCAGCAGTTCGGGATGTGACGGACGTTCACCCATCACGCCAAAGTCTTCTGATGTTTTGACCAAACCTGTACCGAACACTGACTGCCACAGGCGATTCACCATCACTCGTGCAGTCAGAGGGTGGTCCGGATGCACCAGCCACCGAGCCAGATCAAGCCGGTTGGTCAGCTGTCTTCCTGGCTCGACATCACTCCCCCTGAATGCTGTGCCGGGGAAGTTCAATATATCAGGGACCCACGGAGCAACTTCTTCACCGCGACGATCGTACTCACCTCGTTCCAGCACCCACGCTCTGGGCTTCGAATCGCGTTCCTGGATGACGAGTGTGGTTGTCGATCGGGAGTAAATGAAATCGCGGCGACGTTGAGAACCTGCGTATTGGCGCAGCTTAGCGGCGCCGTCCGAGTTGATTGTTGCCCGATGAAACGAAGTCATCGACGCCTGTTGCTCTTCATCCAGATCATCCCACGCCCTGTCAGACTGAATCAGCGCTGTCAGCCCATGCTCCTGCGCCAGCAACCGTGTTTCTTCATCCGTCAGCCAGCGACGGAAAATGCGAATATCACTGAGCCCCGCGGTTGGCAGTCGGCTGGCGATTCTCAACTTGCCTGCCGGCACTTCGACCGCACCCATCAGGTCTTCTGTCGAGTTCCGCAGTACACCGGCACGACCATTGACCAGAATAGTGATGGACGAATTCGACTGACCACCGGAGTAGCGAACACAGACGTGCTGCCATGATCGAGGGGTGAGCGCTTCTTCGCCGGGCAACAGCGCTCGAATCTTCTTTCCCTTGCCATCGTTGAATTCAAAGGTCAGCCCTCCCTGCGTATTGCCGGCAATCTTCCAGCCGATCGTCTTCTTGTCTTCTGTTTTTGCTGTCTGGTCAAACACTGTCGTTGACATCAGGCGCTCAGGAGTCCGATACCAGAAACTGATCGATAGCGGCTCATCGGTGCGCAAGCCTGGCAGATCAGCCGTTAGCTGTCCTTTTTCGCCGAACCGAATTCCTCTGCGGCCCGCCGGATGTTCTGTGGCCCAGTCAGCTGACTCCGGCAGTGCAACATCGACTCCTTCGCCGTCTGTCAGCGGCAGTGCCGTGATCAGTTCGTCGGTTGACACCGGGTGTGCGAGGTCCCGGTTTCGTGAGGGCCACCATACCGCAGCATCAGAACTCAACGCATCAAATTCGCTGCTCAGCTGTGTTCGCAGAGCCCGCAGATCGTTCCATTCTTTCTCAAACTCTTCGGATGGCAGAGTGACAACCGGCGGAGTATCCTTCTGATTGCCGTCCATCGCCGGTGTTGTCGTGTTGTTGAAAAACGCACCCAGCTGATAAAATTCCCGTATACTGATCGGGTCGTACTTATGATCGTGGCACACGGCGCAACCCGCGGTCAACCCCAGGAAAACGGTGGCTGTCGTTTCAACCCGGTCAACCATATACCGCACATCAAGTTCCGCCGGTATGGCGCCGCCTTCTGAGGTCGTGATGTTGCAGCGACTGAAGCCGGTCGCTATCAGCTGATCCTGCGTTGGTTCCGGCAGCAGGTCGCCCGCCAGTTGTTCCACGACGAATCGGTCAAATGGCATGTTGGCATTAAAAGCACGCACAACCCAGTCGCGGTACGGCCACATTTCCCGATAGTTGTCGACGTGCATCCCGTGTGTGTCACCGTATCGTGCGGCATCCAGCCAGTATCGCGCACGATGCTCGCCGGCGTGCTCTGACGTCAGCAGTCGGTCGACGTATGTCGACCATGCGTCATCCGAAGAATCACCAATGAATGATTGCAGCGTGTCCGGCGTGACCGGCAGCCCGGTGACATCGAGTGCGGCTCGACGAGCCAGCACATGGCGGTCCGCAGCGGCCGTCGGCTTCAATCCGAGTCCGTCCAGCTTCTGCAGAATGAAATGATCGATCGCATTCGCGGACAACCCGTCATGGCCGGCGGACTCCGGAATTTGCGGACGCTGCGGCTTGATGAACGACCAATGGTTTTCGTACGCTGCGCCTTCTCTGATCCACTGAATCAGTAGCTGCCTGTGTTCGGGTTTCAGCGTCTTATGCGAATCCGGTGGCGGCATCACCAATTCTGCGTCGTCGCTGGTAATTCGTACGATCAGTTGTGAATTCTCAGCGTTCCCTTCCACGACTGCCCCGCTATCGACGGCTGCTTCTCGGACATCAAGCCGTAGGTCACCCTTCCGACTGCCGGAGTCCGGGCCATGACAGGCAAAGCAGTATTCTGACAGAATGGGGCGAATGTGTTCGTTGAAGCGAACCCGCTCAACCGGATTGGCTTCTTCCGCCAGTGATATGCCGGCGGTAAGCAACGTGCAGACGCTCACGAACACGAAATCGTTTCTCATGGGACATAACCAGGGCTTCGGGGCGAGACAGCAACACATGTTTCTGCTGTTGTGGGATTGTACCGCTGGCACCTGCCGCCGTCATTGGCCGACAGCTGCAATATTCGATTCCCGAGACTGTTGCAGCGGAAAGCAGATATTGGTGTTTGTTGTTACGTCGCCGTGGCACCGAGATCGCAAGTCCGCCATGAGTCCTTGCATGACATGGACTTCGCAGAACATCCGGATCTAATCTGCCGCTGCGCCGAACTCTGTGATGTCACTCAGGCTGGTGCATTTTCTGTCAAAGTGGGTGTAACCGCCATCCACAAATATGATCTGTCCGGTGGTGTGACTGGACCGCGGCGATGCCAGAAACACGACCATGTCCGCCAGTTCTTCGATAGTGGTAAAACGCTTCCCCAGAGGAATCAGTCGCTCGATCTCGGCCTTCGCTGCAGCGGAGTCGGGCATTGCTGCCAGACACTTTTCGTACAGTGGTGTCCATGTTTCGGCAGGCAGAACCGTGTTCACGCGAACGCCGTGCGGCGCCAGGTCCACCGCCCATTCCCTCGTCAGGCCATTGATGCCGCCTTTGGACGCCGCGTATCCGGAAGTGCCACCCTGCCCCGTTTCGCACACCTTGGAACCGATGTTGACAATGCAGCCCTGAGATTTCCTGAGCGCTTCGAGCGAGTAATGAACCATCGCATAATAGTGAATCAGGTTGCGCTGCAGCGATTCCAGAAACGCTGCCGGTCCGTCTTCAAGGCCAACTCCATCGTTGACCCCCGCGTTGTTGACGACGACGTCGATTCGGCCATAACGCTCCAGAGTCTTCTCGACGGCGTTCTGACAGGCTGACGTATCCGTCAGATCTCCCTGTATGAAACAGCAGTCGAGTCCCTGTTGTACGTATTCTGCTTCCAGCGCACGGCCTTCCGCTTCGCTACGATTGACATTGGCCACGCTCGCACCTTCAGCGATCAGCGAGCGCACGATTCCCAGGCCGATGCCTTTCGAACCGCCCGTGACCAAAGCCACTTTGCCCTGCAGGCCAAGATCCATCTATTTGACCTCGCGTATCTTGATATTGCGGAACGATACCAGGTTCCCATGATCCTGCAGACAGATGTGTCCTTTTGTAGCAACGCCAAACTTCGGAAACTTACTGAACTTGCTGGCCGCCAGACGTTCGTTCCAGTCATCCGACCCTTTGACGTACTCAACGTACTTCCTGCCGTTCATCCAGTGCACACATTTTCCTGGCGTAATCAGAACCCGCAGCGTGTTCCATTTGCCAGCCGGCTTGGTGGCATCTGTGTCTGATTTGTAGAACTGATACAACCAGCCGGCTTTCTGTGGATCGTGACCGTCAACATTGTCCTGAATCTGGATCTCCGGACCGGTCTGCCATGGTTTCTTTTCTTCTTCTGTCACGTGGTACATCAGACCGCTATTGCCGCTTTTTGAGATCTTGTAATCCAGCGTCAGCTCAAAAGAATCAAACTGCTTCTTTGTGATGATGTCGCCCGCGCCTTTGTCCTGACGAATCAGTTCACCATTGTGAACTTTCCAGCCGTCGCCTATCGCATCCTTCTGATAATTGCGCCAGTGACTGGTGTCCTTTCCATTGAATAACAGAGTCCATCCTGCTTTCTTTTCGTTACCGCCCAGGGTGTTCGGTGCGGGGTTTTCGGCGAACGCCGGTGCTGACAGCACTCCGATGAGAGCGGCGACGGATGTAATTCGTGACATTGTTTCTTCTCAGGAAGTGGGTAGAAAAACGCGACCGTTTTGTAACGATCGACTCGTTGAGCGGTTGGTCACATCCGCAGCACCTGTTGTGGTGGCAGAATACCGGGATCAGGGTTGAATAAAGCTTTTTAACAATTCCGTAGACAATACAACAGTGTTGTCAGGTGATCGTTACCAACCCGGTTCTGCAAATCACGAGCTTTCAATTTGACCCGGACTGCTGAGACGACCACAATCTGCGATTCGTATTTCGTCGACAGGAGAAAAGATGTCTGATTTTCAGACGGTGGCCAGGGTGGGAGACGTTCCGGAAGGACAGGGACGATGTTTCCCGGTAAACGGCACGATGGTCGGTGTGTTCCTGCACAACGGTGAATACTACGCCATGAATGATTTTTGCCCGCACATGGGCGCATCACTCTCGGAAAGTCCGATCGCTGAAGACGGTTCCGTCATGTGTTCGTGGCATGCGTGGTCATTCAGCATCAAAGATGGAACGTGGCTGGACAACTCGAAAAGCGGTATCAAAACGCCAACGTACGATGTCCGCGTGCAGGACAATGAGATTCAGGTTGCAGTGCCGTTGCCCGATCCACCCGCCGCTGACGATTCGCAGCCGGCTGGTGATCAACCAGCAGACGGCCCCAGTTGAAAGGCGCACCCATCGGCTCGACGGAATCGGACAATCGGCCGCCAGCATGGCCCGTCACCGACAACACAGTCCGTGACGTCTTTGCAGCAATGTTGCAGGACGGCAGCTGGGGCCGTTATCACGGCCCGCACTGTGATCGCCTGCGTGATGCGCTCGCCGACTTCCATGACACGGAACACGTGATTCTGTGCAGCAGCGGCACCGTCGCCGTCGAGCTGGCACTACGGTCTGTCAAAGTGCAGCCCGACGATGAAGTTGTGTTGGCGGCGTACGACTACAAGGCCAACTTCGCTAACGTGCTTACGCTGCGGGCAACACCGGTTCTGGTGGACACGCTGCCGGGCGTTCCGGTGCTGGATCCCGAACAACTGAAAAAAGCGATCTCGGACAGGACAAGAGCAATCGTCTGTTCTCACCTGCACGGCTGCTTCGCGGATGTGGCCGCCATTCGTGCAGTTGCAGCAGAGCGTGGCATTCCGGTGATCGAAGATGCATGCCAGGCAGCCGGAGGGCGTTTAAACGGCAAGGCCCCCGGCTCCATCGGGGACGTTGGCGTACTCAGCTTTGGCGGCAGCAAACTACTGACGGCCGGACGCGGCGGGGCAGTACTCACAAACGATGCAACACTGGCGCAACGCATCCGGTTGTACACACAGCGAGGCAACGATGCCTATCCGCTGTCAGAAATGCAGTCCGCCGTCCTGCTGCCGCAGCTGCAGCAACTGCCTGACCGAACACTTGTGCGGTTAAAGCGAGTTCGCCAGCTGCTGAGCGCTCTGCCCGCGGATTCACCACTACGCCCTGCGTTGTATCCTGACCCCGCAGAAAACGACCATGACGTTCCGGCGTTCTACAAAGTGGCCTTTCATTACGATGCAAAAAAGCAGAATGGGCTGTCCCGCGAAGACTTCTCAAACCAGGCCCGTCAAAACGGCGTCGCTCTGGATCCGGCATTTTCTGCGTTACATAAAACCCACAGTGGTCGCCGATTCAAAGCTGTGGGGGAACTGCCGAACGCGTCCGTCCTGCACGCTGAACTGGTTACACTGCATCATCCGGTACTGTTGGGCGGGACCGATGCTATTGATGCGTTGGTCGCTGCACTCGGATCATAAAATGTCCTCGACCCTGGTCATGGATACCGGATACCCCGCAGCCATCAGTTTCTAACCGTGCGTTCGTTAGATGACGTACCAAAGTTCCTGAGGCTGATCATGCGGACTATACGGATTCGGAGCACAGATTTCCTGACTCGTGCGCGGAATTTGCCCTGACCGGTCACGTTTTCACCAGTCAGGCTTCAGAAAATGCAGCCGCCGGGTCAGGCGAATCCATCGACCGTATTTCGGGCGATTGTGCCGGTAAAGCGGCACATGGAGAATTCAAATCACAAATGAATCAGTTCATTGAACTGCGAAACGGAGCACTATGGAATCAGGCAGCGTACCTGTTAAGCACAAAGACAATCCCCGCTACAAGGGGGCTCCAGTACTCGGGCGGGTCCATGGTGGACAACCAGCGGCTGATCGCGCTTGTTCTGAGCAGGACGGGCGCGACGGTGACGAGGGCTGAGAAAGGACGTCCCTTCGACGTAATTCTGATGGATATGCTGATGCCTGTCTTCGACGGATACGGCACGACCGGAAAACTGCGGCAGTCGAGCTGCACCGGCCCCATCATCCCGCTCACAGCACACGCTGTGATCAAGCACTGGGACAAATGCATCAATGCCGGCTGCGACGACGACCCGACCAGGCCCATTGATCTCAAAACACTGATCTCAATGGTGCCCGAATGGGAAGCCCGACAACCTCTTGATATTGTGGATTAGACATCAGCGCTGTCAGGCAAGCACTTTGGCCTCGTGACCTGCCGCCTGAGCACGATCCGACATCCAAGCACAGTTTAAGCAAATCCTTCCGGCCGTCGGCGTCGCGGAAAGTCTCTACTTGCCGCGACGCCGTCACAGCAGTAAAATTAAGAGCGCTTGTCTGCGTGTTTTCGCAAAGTCCATAA